>OBYG01000027.1_pt1 | contig 185758 bp, 177 predicted proteins | sample 1538201 | NCBI WGS metagenome assembly OBYG01 (sample SAMEA2580177, study PRJEB22360) | human gut metagenome | biome: human gut; feature: human-associated habitat; material: faeces | place: Denmark | collected 2008/2010 | reverse complement strand
TATTTTGTTGAAGTTTCTTTATATTTTATTTTATCTAGCACAACAAGTTAAATTATTTTCTAAATCTAAGGATTTCATAAAGATTATATGTCCATCTTAAACCCAATTCCCCAAACCGTTTTAATATATGATTTACTATTATCTATTGCAGCAATTTTTTTGCGTAAGTTGCTGATATGAACATTGATAGCATTTTCAGTTCCCTCTAAAGTTTCATTCCATAATTGCTCATAAATCATATCTTTCGTAAATACTTGTTGCGGATGTTCCATAAGCATTTTCAATATAGCAAACTCATTTTTTGTAAGGGGCAATTTTTGATTTTTTAGAGTGGCCTCCATTCCTATTGTATCTAAATTTAAATCGCCACAACATAACAAGGAATTTGATGTATATTGATTTTCATAAATCCGTCGCAAAATCGTTTCAATCCTTGCAAGTAGTTCTTCTATATCGAAGGGTTTCGTTACATAATCATCAGCACCGTTTTTCAATAAGAAAATTTTACTTTTAGAATCTTCTTTTGCAGATAGACCGATTACAGGTACATTTTTTGTTTTCTTTATTTCTGCTAAAACTTGTTCGCCAGAAAGACCGGGAAGCATTAAATCCAAAATAATCAGATTAACTTTTTGCTTTTCAAGAAAAAGAAGGGCTTCTGTTCCTGAATAAGCAGAATATGTTATATAACCATTTTTCCGAAGATATTTAACAAGCATATCATTGATAGCCATATCGTCATCAACTATTAGAATTGTGTAATTCATATAAAATACCTCTCTTTAACATTGATCAATTTACAGAATATAATTTTATGGCATATTCGTATCAACTTTATCACAATCGTTTGCTATATTCAATCATGTGGCTATCTGACAGCGAAATAAAATACTACTTAACATCAAATTTCATTACATTCTCATAATTCAACCCGAAATGTACAATGATATAGGGTGATATTAGAATGAACCAAGATGAAATCAGGTTTGACTTTCATGGGCTCGGGCTGGCAATCAAACAAGCTAGAGAAGAAAGAGGCTGGACACAGGCCTATGTGGCGGAGCTGGTCGGCAAGACAGACCGCACGATTATGAATATTGAAAATAAGGGACAACATCCCAGCTTCAATTTATTTTTCAAACTCGTTACCATGTTCGATATTTCCGTAGACCAGTTTTTCTACCGGGAAGAACAGCGGGACGAGCACAGTTGCAGAAAGCACATTGATGTACTTCTCAACTCCATGAATGAAAAGGAGCTAGTTGTCATGGAGGCCACAGCCGAAGGGCTCAAGAAAGCCAGAGAAACGGAGGTTCAGAAATAAGAGCCTCTGTTTTTTTGTGCTATTTTGGGGGTGTCGCTAAATGGCAAGCAATGCCTCTGTGACCACAAGTGGCACAAAGGCTGCTTGTTGGGGCTCGCCCCAAACCCGTATCTTCGGGCCAACATGGCCCGAAGTGTCAGCGTCGCTTTGCTCCTTGTTTTCATAATCTCAACGCTCCTTTTCATGCTTTCTGCCCGGCTCGGTGTAGCCCATCAAAGTGTCAATGTTCGCCTTGATCGTGACGATCTCCTGCATATCCCGTCGTGCCTTCTGGTATTCTCCATAGAGCTGTTTTTTCTTTGCTGTGAGCTTGCGGCCTTCCTCCTTCAGCACATCCATTTTAGGGAGCTTCGCCCCGCCCAGCAGAGAGCGCATTTCCGCTTGTGCAGCCCGGTACAGTTCAAGGTCGGCCTCATGCTCCGCAAGGAATTTCCGGCTGTACTTCGTCGCCTTATACTGCTCAAAGACCGGACGGGGTTTGGCATACTGAACCGTTGCGGCCTTTAGCCCGGCATTGGTTTTCATGGCCTGTTCCGTCTGCTTGATCTGCTCGGAAATGGCATGGAAACGGTCTGCCGCCTCGGTGGCTTTCTGTGCCAACTGCTCATAATCGGTCAGTCCATTGTCCTGTATATAGGCAAGGGCAGCGGCCATCTGCTTAATGTTAAATACCTTCGCCCAGCGTTCATATCCCGGTCCCTTACCGGCAGCCAGTTTTGCTTGAATATCCACCGCCAGACTGATTTTCCGCTCCGAATGTCCGGGGCGTTTTTCTTTGCCCTCAATGGCGGACAGAACATCTTGCAAGTCGTAGCCGTCCCCCAGCGTGGAAGCACGCAGACGGGTGAAGCGTTCCTGCCCTTGCCCGGTCAGCCGGAAACTGATACCGCCGCCCCGAACCTTCTTGACCTCATACCCGACCCGCTTCATCAAATTGAGAAATTCGTCCAGATCAGCGGGGTGCTCCGCCAGCGCAGTATCAATGGCGAGGCGCAGCCTGTCCTGATAGGAAAGCGGTCCTTTTCGTTCTTTCTGCCATTCTCCATAATTCCGATACTTACCCTTGCTCCGGGGCTTCGGGTTCTCCACGATGGATAGCCCGTTTTCAAGGCACAGCCTGTCAGAGAGCCGACGGAGGGCGAAGCTGGAGCCCCAAAAGTTTCGGAATTTCCGGGTGCAATCAAGGGTGGTGGAGTTGTAATAAATGTGACAATGGATGTGCTGCTTGTCGGTATGCGTGGTAACGATAAAAGCGTGCCGCCCCTTCGTCCAGCGCATAGCCAACTCATAGCCGATACGGTTCGCCTCCTTCGGGGTGATCTCGCCCGGATAGAAGGATTGTCGTATCTGATAGCACAGCACATCATTTTCTTTTTTCTGTTCCCGGCCCGTCATAGCGGCATAGCTGGCCTTTGCCAAAAGGAACTCGTCCGCCACGGTGGCCGGATCACATTCATAAGCGGAGATATACTTTCCGCTTTCTGTTTTCTCCGGGTCCTTGCCATAGTCCAGACAATCCCGGATTGCCTCAGCAATCGTTTCGCCTTCGCCCGCATGGCGCTGTAACAAAGTTGTGGTAGCCAAAAATCATCCCTCCTTTCCATGAGAAAGGGGCGGCCCATCCAGACCGCCCCAACTTCGGGCCAGTATGGCCCGAGGCTGCTTAACTTGCCAGAAACCGGTACAGAGCGGATTTGCCTCCGTCCAGCGCCCAAAGAAGGGAGCCCGCCGCCGCTTGCAGTCCATACGGCGAAAGAAGGAAGGCAAGAAACAGAAATACAATCCCGCCTATGGGCGTCGGCGTGAAAAAGAGAACGACACCCAGCACCACCAGAATCACAGAGGCAATCGGCAGCAGGACGGCACAAATACCAAACAGGAACACCAGCAGAGCCGCCAGAAGGGACAACGCTAAAGCAAAGGGAGCGACCAATATTTTCAGCAGTATCTTCATCTTCAAAACCTCCTTTATCTATCCTTTCTACCTCTATTTTATCATGCCTGCCCGGGGACATAAATGTTGCGAAAGATTAGTAAATCCTGTCCTAAATCTATTTTCAAATAAAAACGGATGGTCTAATGAAATGGGTAGTTTTTAGCCCATCGGACGCTATTTATATCAAAAAATAATATTTTGCCATCATTTTTTGTGGCATATAATTCACTTTTTGAGGTAAAGAAATTTATTTGCTTTTTTGAACTATTTATCTATTTCATCCGTCAAGTAATGACGGATATAATACCAGACAATAAAATTCTTAATCTTTCCAATACCTCCAGATCTGTTTTACGGAAATTCAGAATTTTATATGTCTTTTAAAAAGTGAAATATCACCCTCTTTTTTAGTGAAATATTAGTTCATTTTCTTTCAAGAAAGGGAACTATACACTAAACATGGAGGTGTATCATATGCCAAAACAAACAGATAAAGAACTGGGATTGTTTTTTAAGAACGCCCGACACGAGCAAAAATTGACTTATGAAGAATTAGCTGAAAAAGCAGAAATGTCCAGCCGATATTTAAAGGAAATTGAAAATGGGGGCCGAGTTCCCAGTTTTCATAAAATCAGAAAACTGGTACGCGCTTTAAATGTTCCTCCTGAACCATTGTTTTATCCAAACAATCATACAGATAATCTTGATTATCAACGCCTGCTCATGTACCTGTCAAAATGCAACGATGAGCAAATTACCGCTATCCTTGCCATCGTAGAAGCATACCTGCGCACATACAAAATTCCTACAGATCACGATAAACAAGATCCCTGAAATTCATTTGAATTCTATCTGAATTATTCTGAAGAAGCGGTATGGTTTCCCATACCGCCACTCTTAACGTGCATATTTTTCTATCATTCTCTTAACATTCGTGGATTTCTTTATTGCCCCTATATTAATAAGAAACTCAACTACATCCATCATTCCCTGGTAATAAGCCCGCTGCTCCTCTTCATAATGGAAATGTTCTAACTGATCCAGATATTTATTCCAGAAATTCTGCTCACACTCTGGGATTTTTTCCAGATGTAGTGGCAGCTTCTTTTGTATTTGTTTCAAATTCTTCTCTGCTTCTTTCCATTCTTCCGGCTGTACTGTATATTCTCTTTCTCCGGAGTCACAGCGCAATTCCTCAAATAAATTCGATACTGCTTCATAAAATTCATTCATCTTCTTTCCACCTCTCATTAGAATTATTTCTCATTACAGGCAGCATTATCATTTTTTTATTTCAAAAATCAAATAAACTTTCCAAAACTTCATCTTTAGAAGTATAGTAACAATATTTTTCCTTAAAATCAATAATAATACTTCATCTTTAGAAATTTTTGAGGATCAGAATGATTATTTATTGGGATAAAAAAACGAACAGTAAAAACAGAATAGGACAACGGGTAAAAGAATTACGAAAGGCTCATAATCTTACTCAGAAAACACTCGCTGCCAAATTACAACTTGCAGGATATGATTTTAATGATCTGGCAATCCTGCGAATTGAACAAGGCACACGTTTCGTTCCCGACTACGAAGTTGTCGCACTGGCCGAAGTATTTAATGTTTCCTGCGAATATCTTCTTGGTCTGACGGACGCTCCTGCAAAATAATTCAATTGTATTGCTGCCCATTCTATGCTAAACTATGGATAGATACTTCTGAACAACATACACTATTTATAAACCGTATGATTGGAGTGATTTCATGGAATTAACAAAAAAAGTCCCTACAACCGATAAAAACCAGGAAAACAATCATCTTCTCCGCATGTTAGACCGGGGAATTGATGATATGGAAGCTGGTCGTGAATTGCCACTGGAAGATGCTTTTCGCAAAATCACAGAATTAAGGGATGCACGAAGAAATGCAAGAATATAAAATTATTTTAACCTGGGAAGCAATTTACGATGTCACAGACATTGCAGATTATATTGAAGAAGAATTCGGCCAGCAACGTGCTGACCGTTTTCAATCTGATCTGAAAGAACAAATGCAGAATTTAAGCCAGTTCAGTACTGCCTTTCCCCGAACTCAAATTCTGTACAGAGGATATTCCATACATAAAAGATCTTTTCCGCCATCTATTATTTTTTATATTATAATGGAAGAAACAAAAGAGATTCATATTCTCCGAGTGTTGCGCCATGAACGAGATTGGGAAAATATCCTGTTGCAAAGATCAACTTATACATATCCAGAATGAATACCTGGGAGCCGATCAGAGATTTTTCTGAAAGGCTTCCTTTTTAATTACTTCCCACTGTCAATTAAATCATAACTCATATCCAGAAAATCCAGCGTCTTAGCTTCACTGACAGATTCATCCAAAAGAATCGTAATCCAGTGTCGCTTATTCATATGATACCCCGGTAAAAATCCATACGTTTGAATTAACATCCCAACCAGATCAGGGTCACATTTTACATCCAGGATATTAATTTTTCCATCTTCTTCTAATCCCAGTGTTTTCTTTTCCACTGCCATAATTATAGCATACCATTTTCCATTTTTATGTCGAAGCACCGCAGAATCAGGATCTTTTTTCCATAAATATTCCGGTTCCGTTCCATATTGCTCTTTCACATATTGAAAAATTTCCTCACGTTTCAAATTTATCCCTCACTTACGATTTCTTGCTCTGATTATACGCTATCAGGATTATATTCTCAACCACTTCTCACAGTTCCATTTATGTTTTATAGCTTTTGCATAGCCTGCTTTGCAGGCTACACCCCAAAAGAAGCAAGCACTGCCAGTGTCATGACAACTGGCTCATTTTGTCAAATTCCCTTTCCGGTTCATTCTACCAAAATGTATCAGGGAGTATCCCTGGCCCTCTCATATTTTATAATTTCTTAATTTGACGCTTCCGACTACTCCTGTTAAAATAAATTGTAGACACATCTGTCCAAAACATCATACAGCCAAGTAATATAACTGTCATAGCCGAATTGGTTAGACAGTTTTTTTGTACTCTTTTTTATAGAAAAAAAAATGAATTGGAGGATTTCAATGAGCAAACGTACCAGAATTCATCCCGTACAATTTTATCTGAATGATGACGAACAATACATTTTAGAAGAAAAATATCGTCTTTCCAGAATGAAAAGCAAATCTGCCTTTCTACGGAAAATGATCTTATATGGATTTGTATATGAAGTAGACTACTCTCATATCCGAAAAATGAATACCCTGCTGGGCAATATCAGCAGCAATTTGAATCAGATCACCCATCGTATAAACAGTACCAATACAATTTACCAAAAGGATCTGGACGATATAAAGGAGTTAATGGAAAAAATATGGCAGTTACAAAAATCCATGGTATCAAAACAACCGTTGATAAAGCAATAGAATACATCTGTAATCCAGATAAAACAGACCAGAATCTATATATTTCTTCCTTTGCCTGCTCTCCCGAAACAGCCGCTCTTGATTTTAAATACACTTTGGATCATACACATGATTGCAGAGATCCACACAATACAAATAAGGCATTTCATCTGATTCAGGCATTTTCCCCTGGTGAAGTTTCCTATGAAGAAGCCCATCAAATTGGCAAAGAACTTGCGGATCGCTTACTGGAGGGAAAATACTCCTATGTTCTGACAACACACACTGATAAAGGTCATGTACATAACCATTTAATTTTCTGTTCTGCAGATAACATCACTTTTTCTCATTACCATGACTGTAAAAAGAATTACTGGAAAATACGAAATCTCAGCGACACTTTATGCCTGGAACATAACCTGTCCACAATTATGCCAAATGGTAAAAAGGGAATGAAATACAATGAATGGGCTGCAAATAAATCTGAATCCAGTAAAAAAACGCAGCTGCGAAAAGATATCAACCAGACAATCCGGATCGTTTCCACTTATTCAGAATTTCTTACATTTATGGAAGCTAAAGGATATGAAATAAAAAACGCAGAATTTGGCGAAAACAGCAGGAAATACATTACCTTTCGTTCTCCCGATATGTCCCGTCCAGTGCGTGGAAGTGCTAAATCTTTAGGAAAAAATTTTACTAAGGAACGTATCAAAGAACGTATTGAGAATAAACTCCAGAGAACTGCCATTTCTTCTGTTCGCAAGAAGTTAATAGACACCAACGCTCCCAATATAACAGGAAACATCGGCCTTCAGAAATGGGCAAATAAGGAAAATTTAAAGATTGTTTCTACTACATATGGCCAGATGCTTACACATAATCTACATAATTTTTCAGAACTTGAAAGCCGCATAACCTTGTTACATATGCAACAAAAAGAGGTAAATACCACTGTCGTCTCTCTTGAATCACAGATCCGACATCTTCGAGAACTGCTAAAATACGCTGAACAATATCAGAAAAATAAAATTTATAACGACCATTATAAAAGCTCAAAAGATTCGGATCGTTATTTCCGTAAATATGAATCTCAAATTATCCTTTTCGCTGGTGCCGAGCATATTGTACAGGAAAATGGTATAGACCTGAAACAGCTCAATACCAATAAGTTACAGGCTCAAATTTCAGAGCTTATTTCCAGAAAGAAGTCAATAAATACTCAATATGTTTCCTTTCGGAAAGAAATGAAAGAGTTGGAATTGATACATCAAAACTTGTCCAAGTATCTAAAACCGGATGATCCTGAAATAGAAAAATCTTCCCATAACAAACTTCCTTCTTTGTAAAACCATAATAATAGGCAGCGATTTCACTCGCTGCCTAAATTCCCGTTAAACCGATATCCTACACCTCGTACTGTTTGTATATATAATGGTTGTCCAGGATCATCTTCTATTTTTTCTCTGATATTGCAGATATGTCGCATAACCACATTATAATCACCGGAATAAGGTTCATTCCATACCAGATCATAAACCATTTCTTTTCCAAATATTCTACCTGGACTTTTCGCTAAAAGAAGTAAAATATCATATTCATATTTTGAAAGATGAACATCACTATCATTCTTTTTAACAATTCGTTCCTGTAGATATATTTTTAATTCTCCAAACCTTATAATTTCCGGTATGAATTGGTTTTTATGTTCCCAGCTAGTCAATATGTTTTCACTTATGCTTCCATTAGCATCTGTGATTCTCTCAATAATTTCTATCTTTTTCACCTTTATTGCCTCTACATTATTAATTTTATATTCTATATATCATCTGCCATTTGACTTTTTTCTTCTACAAGTAATATAATATATTTATTACATATGTAGGATTTAGCAGGAGGATTTTATTATGTCACTACCCCAGATTTCAGAAGCCGAATTTGAAGTTATGAAAATTGTATGGAAATATGCTCCCATCAATACAAATGAAATTACAGAAAAACTTACTCTAACTACCAGCTGGAGTCCAAAAACAATTCAAACTCTTATCAAGAGACTTGTTTCCAAAAAAGCTCTTTCCTACGAAAAACAAAGCCGGGTATTTGTCTATACTCCATTAGTCCAAGAAGATGAATATATACGCCAGGAAAGCAATTCTTTTTTAAAGCGATATTATAATGGAAATCTTTCTTCTATGCTGGCTTCTTACCTTGAAGACGATAAGCTCTCTTCAACAGAAATTGATAACTTACGCCATTTATTATCAAAACATCAGAAATAGGAGGTTTTGAATGAGCAACTGGATCATCCACTTTTTAATCAGTAATATCTTCATATGTATTTTTACACTTGTAATAATCGGAACAAAAAAACTTCTGAAAAAATATTTATCTGCGACTACACAGTACCATCTCTGTTTTCTTTTATTTTTATTACTTGCCGTGCCATTTTTTCCTGTACAGATTCATGGCTCACAACTTTTTTCATGGTTACATTTTTTTCAAACTGACTCAGGACTTAACTCTGGTACCGACACGCTATCCGAACTTACCAGTAATACACAAAATATTTTGTTAAACCAGGTGAATGATTTTTCAGTTTCCATCAGTAGTCAATTTTCTGGAGGCTTGAATACCATACTCTTTCTAATATGGATAACGGGTGTTATGATTATGTCAGTCCTCACCCTTCATTCATTAAACTATGTACGTTCCATAAAAAGATCTGCTCTCCCGCTTCAAAATCAGCAGGTAAAAACTATTTATTACAATTGTTTAAAGGAACTTAAAATCTCTCACCCAGTATCAGTCTACAGTACTGCATTTTTAAAATCACCAGTTTTAATCGGAATAATACATCCCAGAATTTACATTCCCATCCATTTAATTTCCGAACTGAATCCTGATGATATGCGTTTTATGCTGCTACACGAATTACAGCATTACCGTCACAAAGATACATTTATTGGCTTCCTCATGGTCATAAGTAATATACTCTACTGGTTTAACCCTTTTGTTTGGTACACTTTAAAAGAAATTCTCTGTGACCGTGAAATAGCCTGTGATTCTGCTGTATTGCAGATGATTTCTGCTGATGAATACCAAGCTTATGGAACTACACTGATTAATTTTGCAGAAAAAATATCCTCTTTTTCCTCTCCACTGGCAGTTGGAATGTCCGGAAATTTCAGGCAGATGAAACGACGTATTCTCAACATCGCCGTTTTTAGGAAAGAAACTCTTTATCAAAAAATGAGAGCATTGATAATTTATCTGGTCATTAGTGCTGTTTTTATTGGATGTACACCCATTTTATCCATTGATGCCTCTACTCAAAGCGTATATCATTTTAGTGATACAGACAAAAATATCTCCCTGTTAGATATATCCGAAACATTTGGAACATATGATGGATCATTTGTTTTGTATGACAATAATTTGGATTCCTGGAAAATATACGATCTTGAAGAAGCCACCAAACGTATTCCGCCAGAGTCTACCTACAAAATATACGATGCATTATTAGGGTTGGAATCCGGAATCATCACACCAGAACACTCTTCCATGACATGGAATGGTGATGCCTTTCCTTTTCCATCCTGGGAAGCTGATCAGGATTTAAACTCTGCTATGCAAAATTCCGTTAACTGGTATTTCCAGGCAATTGATTCGCAGCTCGGAATTAACAGAGTCCAGGAATTTTTGAATAAAATAGAATATGGAAACCAAACAACCAGTTCAAATCTGGATTTATACTGGTCCGATTTTTCATTAAAAATCTCGCCTTTAGAGCAAGTAACATTATTAAAAAAATTTAACACAAATGAATTCCATCTAAATTTCCAAAATGTATTTTCTGTTAAAAATGCTATAAAAATTGCCAGTACACCTAATGGTAATTTCTACGGAAAAACTGGAACCGGTCGTGTCAACGGACAGGATATCAACGGCTGGTTTATCGGATATGTAGAAACTTCCGATAACAGCTATTATTTTGCAACCAATATCCAAAGTGATTCTAATGCAACTGGCAAAAAAGCATTTGAAATCACTTCTGATATCTTAAAAAAATTACATATATGGAATTAACAAATATGAAAGGGCTGATAGTTGTTATCAGTTCTTTCTTTTTATTCTATATTGATATTTGGGAACTTCTTTCGTACCATTATTCAGAATTTTATTCCCCATATATTTAAAACTCTTATCATCGTTGAACTTAACAGTCAGCTCACTTGTAATAACGGCATCATTACATATAAATGTATCACATACAGCATCAACAACCAACACACTGTTTCCCTCTCCGCTATCTCTTATTTCAACGACCTCCGGTAAAGATGTTCCAAAATAAGTAGGGCTATAATTTAAACAGCCTAATCGTTCCCAGTCATAAGTTTGATGTTCCGAATCAAATACTGCCCATTTTTTAATTTGATCTGCTGTTATCGGCAAAAACTCCATTATCAGATTTTCAAACTCTTCTGCCGGAATTCCACTTGAGTTACCTGAAAACTCATATCTCTCCCCGTATTTCATTCGATATAAATATTCATATAAACCATTATAATCTAACCCTTCCATATCAGATCTATCCCAATCAGAACATAAAAGATTATTCCCCTGATATCCAAGCAAATACACACACCTCTTTGAAACTTCCCTGCATTCATCACTTAAAGGTTTAATTCTTATCATAGAACTGCCATCAACCGCTTCTGATACTTCCGGATACTTTGGAACGCATAGCGTATAACCAAACCAGCCTTTTTCTGTATATTTCCATTCTTCTATCCTTGTATACGAAACATATACAATAGATGGATTGTCGTTCATACCCCAAACAGCTTTCACAGCCAGCAAATACATATCTGTCCCATCATAATTGAATTTGAGTCTTTCTATCCCACCATCCCTGTTAATCCTATATAAGACGATATCTCCTGTCAGATCCTGTTCTGCCCTGAAAAGAAATTCTTCCATTTTAGAATAATTAGCCATATTTGAATACGGTGCTGATGTAATAACGGGGACATTTTTTTCCTTTAATACTTCCTGCATTTCTTCCATTACTGTCTCAGAAACTACTATATTCGATGAAGTCCCTTTATCCGCCTTTTGATAAATGACTTTCATCTGATTCATAACATTCTTACAATCTTCAATAGCTTCTTCTTTCACGACTTCATCTACTGGCAAATCATATCCTCTTTCTTGTACAGCATAATTCGCAGTTTCCTGTGAAATATATTCTAAATCAGCCCCTTTACATTTTGTATTTCCTATGAAAAAGCATCCCGAAATAAATAAAACGCTCATCATCTTTTTCAGTTTTCTTTTTGTAATCATATCAATTATCTCCATAACATTCCTCCCACTTTTCGTCTGATAATCTTTCTGTATACCAGGTAACCTCTATTTCTGACCTTGATACATAATTGGATACATATTGAAATCTATCTTTATCTAACAGCCGAATGGTTACGCTATGACAAAACGCCTGATCTAATTCTTTTTGTGGCCATACCGCATTTACTTCCAGTGTTATTGTTCCATCTTGATTTTCTATGTAGGAAACAACTTCCGGATATGGAATATATGGTGTGGGAGCAAAATCATATACGATTCCTCTGGTTCGATACCGATATGTCTGTATTTCTGTGTGAAATACCGTTCCTGTCTGCAGTATCTCTGCGCTTATATTAAAATATTTTTGAAATATCGTTTCAAATGATTCTTTTGGGATTTCATAAGTCTTTCCTTCCTTAAATTCATCAGTTTTTTCTTCCATTGAAAGTAAACGGTCAAAAACATCATAAAAATTTATTCCATCATAATTTTTTTCACTCCAATTAGAAGTAAACAATTTATTAAGTGTATATCCAAAAGGAAGTATATATTTTCGATTCAGCTCCCTGCATTTTTTATTTAACGGCACTACCCGAAAGGCCCGATATCCAGACGGTCCATCATATCCTGCCGGATGATATTCTTCTATAAAGAAATACCCGTTTTCTGTATATTTCCATGAATTAGCTCTAAACTCATGATAATATGTTTCCTGCCAAGTGTCCTCTTTCCATTTAAAAGAGCTTACTTCAACGTCTATTTTCCCCTGTTTGGTTTTCAGATCATACCGGATAAAATGATCCCCTGCTATAACTTGAAATATAGTAGTTTTTCCATTCTTCTCTTTTTCTGCTTTTTTCAAAAAATCATCTACTTTAATACTTTGAACCATATCCAGCTGATTGTAGGAATCAATTACTGCATATCCATATTTTCCAAAATAATCCATACTTTTTTGTATTGTACTCAGCTCATATAGTGCATTTTTTTTCACAGCATTCTCATATATGTTCCGATAGCCTTCTGCCAGCATTTCACACTCTCTGTAAATTTTTTCTTTCGTATCTTCAATTGTCTTTTTCTGCTCTTTCTTTATGCCACATCCACTACAGACAGCAAGAAAAATAACTCCCACAAATATTTTCCAAATTTTTTTCATATCATTTTCCTCTTACATTTGTAATATTTAAAGGTAAAAATTATTCATTACCAAGATATTCATCCAGTATCGCCTTATCCTTTTCCACCACATAACCGCTTCCTCCAATATCTTTCACATTCTCTACCATACTGATGAGCAAAATAGGATTCTTTGTATCTCTATCTGTAGTAAAAACTGTAAACCAGCCAATTTCTGTTCCAGATGTATCTTCTTTTGTAGCTTTCAGTTCCGCTGTTCCGGTTTTTCCTGCTAATCTAATGTCTTCCCGGCATGCTCCATAACCAGTTCCTTCCGGGTTATTCACTACACCCTCTAACCCCTCCATAACCTCCGAAACAATTTGTGGTGAAAAAGCATCTTTTATCCAGATTTCACTGGAAGTGCTTCCACCATCCGCGTGAAGATATGGCTTTATCATATTTCCATCATTTAGAAAAGCCGTATAAATGCTTGCAAGATGCAAAGGATTTACCAGAATCTGTCCCTGTCCATACCCACTGTCAGCAAGCTGGATTTCTGTTTCTATCTTGTCCATATTAGAATATTGGGACTCTGACATTTTAATATCAAATGGAAGTTCCTGATTAAATCCTATTTGATTTAGAGACTGCATCAGTTGATCCGCACCAATTTTTAATGCTGCTTTTGCAAAATAAATATTATCTGAATAAATAAGCGCATTTTTCAAGATCACAGGTTCATAATCATGAAGTGTAGTCACTGTATAATCTCCCCACGAGGAATCTTTCTGCCACGCCAGACCCTCATTTCCAAAATCGTCATTTGCAGTAAATGCCCCCACTTTTAATCCAATTGCAGCAATTACAGGTTTAAAAGTTGAGCCAGGACACCATGTCTGGCGAAAGCGGTTGTATAAAGGCCTGTCTTCATTTTCATTTAATGCACTCCACTGGCTGTTGTCCATTCCACGTACAAAATCATTATTATCATAAGATGGCGTACTTACCAACGCCAATACTTCCCCTGTATAAGGATTCAAAGCTACAGAACATCCTCTGTCTTCTTTAAATTGTTCATAAAGAGTACTTTGAAGATCACCATCAATCGTAGTATGGATATCTTCTCCATCTTTTCTAGGCTCATATGCAATAACACTTTTTTTATTTCCATTTGCATCTACAATACAGATTTCACACCCATCCGTTCCTTTTAGTTCTTTTTCATAAAGCGTTTCCAGTCCAGTCTTTCCAATCACACTGTTTGTACGATACCCTTCCCCTTTATGTTCCTGCAAATCTTCGGCTGTAACCGCCTGTACATACCCTACCAGATGAGAGGCAGCTTCTTTTAGATAATAAGTTCGTACTTTTACATCAGATAACATAATACCTGGAATCTTCAATAATGTGTCCTGCTTTTCTTTTTCTTCCAGAACAGTTTTATCCGGATTCACTGTCAAAAGATCGACCTCTTGTATTTTAGGAATTGTTGCTACTGGTACAAAAGAATCTGCTTTTACCCAACCGGCTTTTAACTTATCCTCAATTTCGTCTGCTCCAATTCCAAGATACTCTGCCAGTTTTTTTATTGTATCTTCTCTGTTCTCCATCCTGCCCGGAACAATTCCTACCGAAGATGCAGTTCCCTCTCCAGCCAACTGACGACCATTTCTGTCTAAAATATCTCCTCTCTTTGCCTCTTCTGACGTTACCTGAACTTTATCCGTTGCAGATAACTCTGGAAAAATCAACTGATCCTGCCAGATTAAATGATATCCTGTCCAATCATGTGAAAATACCGCATCGTTGGTAAATTCTACATTTCCTGCAGCAGTCTGCATATTTGTTGTATAGGAAACTGCCGCATTTCCGTTTTCTTGTCTTTTTACTGTAATATCGGTTATGGACAGATCAGACATCTCAATGCCTTCATATATTTTAGAATTTCGTTCTATAAATTCTTCCTTACTGTTCATGCTGCTTTTTTTCTGATCCAGCATGGCATACATTTGCTCATATTCCCCTTTTTCAATATATTTCATATATTCCATTAGTCTTTTTTCAGGAACATTACAATTCATTATTGTTACAATACCGATTCCACCACCAATCAATATACCGCTAAATAAAACTATTTTTGTAATAATCTTCGTGTGTTTTTTTCTTTTCTTTTTTCTCATATAGTTTTATTTCTCCTTTTTTCATATTTTCTTAAATATTACACTTGTAATATTTAAACGTCAAGCTTTTTCTTAGGTTTATATATGTAGACAAGAGAAAAGATTTGCATAAAAAAGAAAGGGCATCTCAAAGCCTTCTTTGATAAAGAACTTTACGACACTCTGAGGTAATGGTTTCTCCGGATGTTTCCCAAACGCTATAATCACTCTCCAGAAGAACCAAAAACGATTTTTAATTTTCTCTCAGAAAAAAAAGAACTACTCTAAATCTGCTGATCTTTGAAATAACCCTGCTCGTTTCTTATAATCACAAACATATTCAGACAACACATTCTTTGCTGGCAGATTATTATAGCAGAAAACGCAACAAATCCCTTTATTAACTTTTGTTCCATATATTTCCTGTACCAATCCTATTGTTTCATCATCTGAACAAAAGCTCTTCGGAATCTCCCTACAATCCCTGATAATAACGCAAATCTGTTTACTATGTCCTCTCTGTTAGTATACAAGCCAGCTAATCTCTTTATTATAGTATCTAAATACTTCTTCCCAATTCCACTACTCAAAATTTCTTCAGTCACTATTTCTGCAGATGTGTTTTTATATCAGCCAGAGTTCCCCTGGCTGAATTCTTCCAATATATACCTGTTAACACTTCTCAATGCTGACACTTTTTCCTTCGCTTCTCATCTTTCACCTGCTATACTGCACTCTGGCTTGAATTCATTCCCTCTCTTCCAGTTCCGATTTATAATCTTCCAAGTCCATAAGAAAAGTCTCATAGCCTTCATCACTCATGCATAACAGCTTTCTTAGGGTATTGCAGACAAGCCTAATCATATCCGCATCCCCTTTTAGAAATGGAATGATATGGTCGATTGCTTCCATTGTGTCATTTCTGTTTCCTTTATCAAACATTGCGGTTACTAAACATTCGTCTGTATCAAAGTTCATTGTCAGATCCATCATAATTCTACATCCCCCTTCTTATGTGCTTTGGATTTTTCTACTTCTTTATTTTCCTGCTCCTGTGCTTTTGCCCTTGCCTGAAACTCTTTCAACGACTGCAGTACAGATTTTTCAATTCCCCTCTTTCGCCCTTTGCCGGCTCTTTCTTTTGTGTCTGGTTCTCTTCCACTGATACGGATTCTTTCTTGACTGGTGCTTCTGAAACTTCCTGTTTCACTTCCACAGTCTGTTCTGCTTCCTGCACTTTTCCATGTTTCTCATTCAGATACTTTTCCATATCGTTAATTGCTTTCTGTACTAATGGGCTTTCCTTATAATGAGGAATCATATCTATCAGTTCCCTGTCTACTCTATCCCAACACATCAGTTCATATTCCCCGGAATAATCCTTATCTCCATCCTGCAGATCAAATCCAATCCCTTTACCTCCATGCAAGCGATCTGCCGGAATACTTTCATAAATTTTAATCGCTTCTTCCAGAGTAAGATTATTATGGTACTCTCCCATGACCGGAAACTCCATGCACTCTGCCACATAAAAAGTAATCGTAGCTTCTGGTTGCTCCTGTTCTGGTTGTCTGGTAAAGATAGAAAAGGTTTCTGCATTTTCCAAACGGGAAAGTAATGACCGGGCAGTTATCACATCACTGTCTATATCGGATTCTTCCGATACTTCAACCAGTCAGTCCTTTAAACACTCTGTTTTCTGATTCAGAATGTCCTCTGTGATTTTCTCCACCTGTTCTTCCCTATCCTCAACCGTATCTTTATATTCGTAGGGATCATAGTCATAGCTGAAATTATCCAAATCCACTGCCAGCTTTTCGATTTCTTTCTGATCGAGATAGGCTTCAGACTCTTTCATATATTCTGCCAGAGTGATTCTTTCTTCTGCGATAGGATTGATGTCCACCTTAATACCTGCCATTGCTATACCATGAGCATTTAATTCATTGAAGAAACTGTCCTCCCGGATATTGCCACGATAAGAAAGCACTACATCAAGGTCAGAATCATCTCTGTAAAGTTCCTCCCTGCTTCTGGAACCATGCACCCTTGCTGCAAGCAGCTCTACTTCATTTTCTAATCCCATTACTGGTACCGACTTGTGGTTCACTACACTTGGCGGTAAATACCCGTGACTGGACTTTCACCAGTAAGATTAGTGCCATGCTCGGCACACTAGAAAAAAAGCCCACTGCTTAGCAGGGGGCTCTGAAGGGAGTGACAGGCATCAGAACAGCGACATTGTAAAATAACCGTCCTCGTCAGCCCTCGGATCCAAAGGATCATCCACGAACACGCTAAGCGTGTGTCGTTTCATATCCTTAGATACCTTTTTGAAGTTGCTAACCACAGCTGCCGTTGGCGGCATGCGGAAACACAGCAAAAAAGGAGTAGCGGTCAACACCGCTGTCTTAAATATGATAAAAAATTATTTTCGTGTCCTTCCAAGAAGCAAATTGAGCATGGATTCTTTCCATTCCTGGTTGGTAATACAGAATCCATCGCAGTGATCCCGGAACATACACAAGTCCATACAGAGTATCTGCTCCGCAGCCTGAATCCGCAGCTGCTCATCTGAAGGAACTTCATACTCTCCCACTTTTCGGATTCCTACTGGATCTTTAAGCCCAAAGTCTATCATTTTTCCGCGACTGGTTTTTAAGTATCGATAGACCTCTGCCTCAAAAAAGAGACAATCCCCGACGCGGTAGTTTTCAAAACCAGTAAGCGACATCCAGACATGGTCTTCCTTTCCGGAAAAACCGTCTCCGTCTCCATAGAGGCCTTCTACAAAGATCCTTTCGAAACATAGAAGCTGTTTCTTCGTGTTAATACGCTTAATTCTTCCTTTAAAGGAAAAGAAATCAGCATCGTAATAGCATATCTCAAAGTATGTCCTTACTCTTTTTCCAGACTGCATCTGGAGATCCAGATACTCGTCATAAGACAGGGCATCTCCTCTGACCATGTCGTCTTTTCCCTGTGGGTCAAAATCAATCAATCCCCATTCTGTAGTGGCAAGCAGTTTCTTTCCCCAGAATTCTTTTTTAAATTTCTGCCACTTCTCATTTCCTGAATATTCTGCCTTATTTCCTCTGTTCATTTTGTTTTTCTCCTTTTTGTATAAGTACAGCCCTTTGGCTGCCTGACATATACAAAAGATACGGTATGAACAAATGAATTGTTAGTTTTTGTACGGAGTATCGTTCGCCGTTTATAACACTTTTCATTATATAGGAATGAGATGGTAATCGCAATCCGCAATACAAAATAATATTCTTCTTTTTTGGATATTTCTGTGATATACTCATACGCGGTCGTATCAGGCCAGAAAGGAAATATTATGTTACAAAAATTATATGTTTTTTTCAAGAAAGAAACTGTTTTGTCAATTGCAGTGATCCTGGCGCTTCTTTCTATGTTCTGGGTCAGACCGGATAAGGCTTATTTTACTTATATCGATTTCAGGACTCTCGGGCTCCTCTTCTGTTTGATGGCAATTGTAGCTGGTTTGAAGGCTGTTGGTGTTTTTGATATACTTGCCCAAAAATTGCTGATGGGAACATCGGGAACTGTGGGTGTGATCAGGCTGTTGGTACTCTTATGTTTCTTCCTGTCAATGGTGATCACCAATGATGTGGCATTGATTACTTTTGTTCCTCTTGCACTGATCATTGTGCATAAACTGCCAAAGGAACTGGGCAATTACTGGCTTCTTAAAATAGTAGCCATGCAGACAATCGCTGCTAATCTCGGAAGCATGCTCACACCAATCGGAAATCCGCAGAACCTTTATCTATATGCCAGAGCAGGGATGTCCGCGGCAGAATTAATAACCCTGATGCTTCCCTATTCCGCCACAGCACTTATCCTTCTTCTGATATGGATACAGGTAGCCGCTGCCAAAGCACCTCACGTATGCGGTTCCGAAAAAAATAAAACTCTTTTGGGATTCTCTGACAGAAAAGAACTTAACATGGAATACCTGGCCGCTTACCTGATCTTATTTACAATCTGCCTGCTCACTGTTGCACGTATCATTCCATACCAGATTCCTCTTGTATTGGTTCTTATATATATGCTGCTAAGAAACAGGGAAAATATAAGCAGGGTGGATTACTCCCTGCTTGCCACCTTTATCGCATTATTTATTTTTATCGGCAACCTTGGAAGGATTCCTCAATTCAGCAGTTTTCTGGAAAGAATCATGGCAGGAAGGGAAACACTTACTGCTGTTCTTGCCAGTCAGATTATGAGCAATGTTCCCGCTGCGCTTCTTTTATCCGGCTTTACAGATAATTGCCGGGCTTTAATTGTCGGAACCAATATTGGAGGTCTCGGCACTCTGATTGCATCCATGGCAAGCCTGATAAGTTTCAAATATATTGCAAAAGAAAACAGGAATCTGAGAGGGAAGTATTTGGGAATATTCACAGCCTCCAATATTATATTCATGATATTCATGTTAATATTGTATTTTTTTCTTAGATAAAGGTTTTCCCGGAATTACAAAAGCTATAGCAATTCTTTCTTCGCAAAAAATTCTCCGCGGCACTCTCCCATCCTGGAAGAAAAGCCGCGGAGAAATAAATATATTTTCGGTGCCAATACAAAGATCATTAATCTTTACACCACTTTACAACTTTCGAGTTGGAATTGATATATCAAAACCTGTCCAAATATCTCAAACAGGATGCTCCTGAAATACAAAGATCTTCTCATAACAAACTTCCAATTCACTTATACGCAAATTAGCAGAATTATTATTAAGATTTAAATTTTTCCAAACTGTTAACATATTCTCAGTCACATTTCCATTAGAATCTGTGATGCGCTCTATTATTTCTACTTTCTTGAATTCCACTCCTTGCTTCAATTACTCCTTTTATTACGATATAAGATTGACCACAACATATTCTGAATGTTTTTCCGTTCTGATCGGATAGCCCCAACCAGCAATTCCTGACGTTACAATCGCATCCAGATTTCCCTGTTTCTGTTCCCCGTAATTTAATTCATCAAAATGGAACAACGATGCAAACAATCCGACAGGCCAGATCTGTCCGGCATGTGTATGACCGGATAAAATCATATCGCATCCTGTATTCTCTGCTTTCTTATACTCAGAAGGCTGATGATCCAGTACGATCCATTCCTGTTCTGGATTCAGTTCTTTTACAAGACTGGAAATATCCTTTCTTTTCGCATTTCTACCTCCTCTATCTGCCCTTCCAATCAGTGCGATTTCCTGATTAATGACAGTTGTTTCATCTTCCAGAATCTGAATTCCCGCCTGTGTAATCGTATCTTCCATTTTTTCTGCGCTATAATTCGGCTTTGCAGCATAATTATTCTTATCATGATTTCCATAAACATAATAAACACCATATGTACTGTCAGCCTGTCCCAAAATGCGAAAGGCTGACTGCATCTGCTCTGATGTTGTGTTTTCATCTACAATATCTCCATCAAGAACAACAATATCTGCCTGCTCTGCACTAATCCTATTTACTACATCCTGCAGATTGTTATCATTCATGGAAACTCCGTAATGAAGATCAGACAAAAGTACAATCCTGTATCCTTCTTCACGAATATTCTTTTGAGTTTGAATATTGTACTCTGTTCTGACTACATGAAAGATATTGTACCTTCCATACCCGATCAGAACTGCTGTCAGTAATATTGCTATTACACCACTTCTGTATATTTTATTCCATAAACCAGTAAGCTGATTTTGCTTTTTCAATTTTTTTATAAGAAAAACAACTGCATCCAGCAACAGTAAAAATACAGTAAAATGAAGCAGGATTATAAACCACATGCCATAAATTCTGACCGCGGGAATAATCAACAGCAGAGAAATAATTCCTGCAAAAATCCGCTGTCTTTTAAGGGAATATGCTGGTAAGAAACATTTTACTGCTGCTTTCACTTTTCGATACAGATAAACTGCAACTGCTATCACACATAATACCGGCAGTATCACCCAGGTTATCATTTGCATTTTTTACATTCTCCTAATCATGATACTATAATAATTCAATGAGCTTTCAAACATCAACTTTTCATATTTTATTTATCCATAATCATCCAACCGTCAAAAAATGGCTATCTTATAAAATTCGTAAATACCATTGGTTCCTGTTTTGGCATAGAGATTCCCATCTTCAATGCAACATTTTTACAGTGCAGAAAAAACGCCATATTATTCCCAAGCACTCGCATTACCTGCATACCCTCTAAATCCTGTTTTATCTGTTCCGGATTTGCCCCATGTACCATATTCCAGTATCTTGAAGTAATAATCGGCATCTGCATCAGACCGAAATATTTATTCATCTGATCCCAGGTTGCAGTAGTGCCGGCTCTTCTTGCCGACATAACCGCCGCCGCTGGTTTCAGCAGAAAACGATTTCCTCCTCCATTGAGATCAGCATAAAAAACTCTGTCCAAAAACGAAGTGATGCCGCCGCTGGCCCCTCCCCAGTGTACAGGTGTCCCAAATACAAATCCTTCATAATCTCCGGCAATTTCCAGGAATTCATTTACACTGTCATGGAATACACATTTATTGTTTTTCATGCAAGACTTGCAGGCAATACAGCCTGACAATGGTTTCTTTCCGATCCAGAAGATATCGGTATCGATTCCCTGTTCATTTAATGCTTCTGATACTTCACACAGTGCCGTATAAGTACATCCGTCCTTATGCGGGCTTCCATTTACAAGTAATACTTTCATTTTCTTTTTCCTCTTTTCTGTATTATTCATACATTTTCTTTATTTTCCCAAAAGCCATCCCATAACAGCATCGTCTTCTACAAATAATCCGCCGCCCTGTCCGTGCTGATTGGTAACACCCTGGTCACTGAAATAGGAATCATCCTTGACATCCAGTACAAGCAAGTCATCAATCTCCTCATCGGACAGACCTTCCTTCTGATATAATTCACGCAAATTATTATAAGCATCTTCTGACGGCTCAGAACCATAATATTCATCATGTGCCCCAACTACAAAATATACAGGTGTCTTTGCCTGTACCACTGGTTCGTATGCACCATCCCATTGGGAACTGCATTGTAAATAAGCAGTATATAAATCAGGTCTCATTCCCATTACAAGTGACATGGTCTCACCGCCACCAGAATACCCTTCTGCATATACTTTTGACTTGTCAATATTATAAGCAGAAAGAAAATATTCTGTTAAAGCAATGGTCTGTCTCGCAGAAGTTTCTCCCCAGTCATTCAGCTGAGGTGCAACAATAATCATTTCCGGATTATATTCCTGAGCTGCGAAACCAAACCCTTCTGCTTTGATATTTACCCCTACGCCTTGAAAGTACAATCCTTCATAGCCTGGAAGTGTAAAGAATAAAGCATATGGCTTACTTCCATCATAACTATCCGGGATATAGACATTATAATGAATATCTCCCTCTTCACTTGAATGCAGGACATTATCCAACAGAAAACCTTTGTATGTATCTGTACCTTCTGTAACTTTATCTGAATCGGGTGCTTCGTTGTCTGGCTCCTGTTGATCATCCTGGATTACACTGCTGTCTGCCTGTACAAACCATGAATTTGCAGTGATTCCAAGTATTGCAGATAACAGAACTGCTGCCATTTGTTTTTTATTTTTCATAGTGTGATCATCTCCTGTCGGTTATATGTAAACACCCGAACATCTTTCTCAGACATTCGGGTGGAATATTATTTTTTGACTTTTGAACCACCAAATACCTGAGACATCGGAATATGTTCAAGCATATCATCAATTTCTGTGACTTCTTCTACTGACAGATGAATGGATTCTGCCAGAATATTTTCTGTCAGACGTTTCAGATTTCTTGTTCCCGGAATTGGTACAAGAAACGAATTTTTTGCCAGCATCCACGCCAGAGAAATCTGAGCCGGAGTAGCATTTTTTTCTGCTGCTATAATTTTCAGCCATTCTATAAGCTTCTGATTTTCTACAATTCCTGCGGAAGAAAACTGCGGCATAATGCTTCTGTAATCTGTACTCTTTTCAAAAGTAGAATACTCATCATATCTGCAGGTCAGAAAACCATTTGCCAATGGAGAAAAAGCCACGAAACCAATCTGTAGTTCTTTCAGTACCGGAAACAATGATTCGTAATTTCTGTACATCATAGAATAACGATTCTGTACCGCTGTAAGCGGGCAGACTTTGTGCGCTCTTCGAATGATTTCCTCTGTAGCTTCTGAAATTCCCCAGTGTGTAATCTTTCCCTGATCGATCAGTTCTTTCATTACACCTGCTGTTTCTTCGATAGGAATTGTTGGATCCACACGATGGATATAATAGAGATCCAGATGATTCATCTGAAGTCTCTGTAAAGAATTTTCTACGGATTTTTTTAGCACTTCCGGTCGGCTGTCTGGAACCAGATTTTTGTTTACAACTGTTGAATTTTCGTCAAAATGCAAACCACCTTTAGTAGCAATTTTAATCTGATTTCGATACGGTTTCAGGATTTCTCCCAAAAGTGTTTCATTATGATGCGGATACTCGGCAGTACCATACACTTCTGCGGTGTCAAACATTGTATATCCTAAATCGACAGCTTTTGCAAGAAGATTCTTCGCTTCGGTTTTATCTGATGGTCTTCCATAAGCATGACTCATCCCCATACAGCCAAGCCCGATGGAAGATACCTCTAAATCCCTTCCTAAAATTCTTTTACTCATGTCTGTTCCCCTTAAAATTATTTATTTGCGAAACTTCTTACTGTTCTGACCTCTATTCCTCTGATAGATCAAGACTTTTTGCCCAGTCTGTTACATCCTGTACACTGTCAGCTACCTTGTCTCTGGAAATACTTAAGCCCTCATCACTGATGTTGGCATCTGGCTGAAATTCTTTTATTTCTTCAATTGTGTTGGAGAATCCGCTTCCTCCGTGTGAATTAAAAGGAATAATTGTTTTTCCTGAAAAATCATATTCTTCCAGAAAAGTGAAAAGTGGCTGCGGCATATCTCCCCACCAGTTCGGATACCCCAGAAGAATTGTGTCATACTGATCTGGATTTTCAATATGAGCTGCTAATTCAGGACGTGCATTTTCATCCTGTTCTTCTGCTGCCTGATCTACAAGTGGCTCATGATCCAACGGATATGCTTCTTTGGTTTCAATCCGGAACAGATCTCCGCCAATGGCATCCTGTATAGTCAACGCCATATATTCCATATTTCCCAGAACCTCTTCATCTTTTACTACTACGCTTGCACCGGAATCTGCGTCAATACCATTGGTGTCGATATCCTCCGGGACAGTAAAATATGCGATTAAAATATTGCTGTTTTCGTTTTCTTCTTTTGCAGATGTATCTGCTGCATTAACAAAATACCCTGACATAGTAAAAATCATTAATCCAGTTAAAAATATCACCGCTGTTTTTTTCTTCATCGGCATTCACTCCTTATGCTTTTGATTCATATCCTCTGGTTCAATTGTGTAATCCCAGAATTATAAAGTTTCAACATGACTATATTATAAAAAAATCAAAGTTTCCTGCTTTTGAAACCCATAAAATATTATCGTCTTTTCCTATCTGTGTTTTCACTTGTTTTTTCATCTGACCTTACCTCTATTCACCGTTTTTTTATTTAACCAGTGCAAATATTATTCCAGCAAATTGCCTGCTGCCAGATATGAATGCTTTTTTCTTCATAGAATTCCATCGATCAGCAGATATCTCTTTTGCTCTTTCATATATTTTATTTATCTGCGGTTAAGTGGTTCTGAAAGTGTTTGCTGTCAAATGTGTTGTCTCGTTTTAGTTTTCTACAGAAGAAATTCCAAGATCACTGATCCAGTCTTTCACTTCGTCTTCAGAAATTCCTCTGTCTAATCTCTTGCCTTCCAACCAGTTTCCGGTTCCGGCCATCTCTTCGAGGAGATTTCCACTGTCGCCGATGCCGGAAGAAGCTGCTGTACAGAATGGGATTACCGCTTTTCCTGTAAAGTCATTTGCTTCTACAAATCCGTCTACCGGCCATGCTGCGATTCCCCACCAGATTGGATAACCAATGAATACAGTGTCATAAGAATCCCAGTTATCTACAGATGTGGATACCAGATCTACATCTCTTAAACTTTCATCATCATGTTCTCTGGATACACGACTATCATCATTTGTCCAGTCCAGATCATCATCTGTATAAGGTTCCACCGGCTGGATTTCAAATAAATCACCGCCTGTTGTATCTGCGATTGTCTGTGCAACTCCTTCAGTAGTTCCTGTTGCAGAATAATATACAACCAGAGTTTTTCCTGTAGATTCCGTATCATCTGCAACAGCTGTCTCAGAGGAATCATCGGTTTCTGCTGGTGTAGGTGTTTCTGTGTTTTCAGATGTATCCGTACTTTCAGTTGTTTCTGTATTTTCAGAATCCTCCGTTGCATCTGCTGTTTCACTTGCAGAAGAACTGCTAGCCTCATTCTGAGAAGAACTTTCTGTGTTATCTGTCTGACTCCTGGAACTGCTGCCGCATCCTGCAAGCATACTTGCTGCTACAATACCTGTAAGAATAACTGAAATTATTTTTTTTGCTTTCATTTTTGTCCTCTCCTTTACTTATGCTTCTACATTTTCTTGTATCCAGTTTTCAATATGTTCCTGGATCACATCATTATTCAGATCCTGGAACATAAAATGATCATTTCCTGTAATGCCCTCTTTCGGAAGATCGACTACAGTACAGTTTCCGCCTGCTTTTGTATAGGCATCTGCAAAATCGTAACATGCCTGGCGCATTCCCTGCCACATACCTGTTGCCTGGATTGCAGTATCACCATTATCAATATAATCCCCAAAATACATAGTAATTGGTATTTTCTTTTCGAGGACTGTCTGGTAATCTTCTGAATCTGATGATGGTGCTCCGCCTGGTTCGATTGCTACAATCGCTGCAATATGATCTGTATATTTAGCAGCTGTCCAGCCTGGACCGCCACCCTGTGAATGAGTTACAAGGATAGAGTCTTTTCCTGATCTTTCATATACTTCATCTACTGTGGAGGCCAGTGCCTGGGCAACTACATCATTATCAAAATCTCCACCCATATCAGAAGTCATTCCTGTATCCGGAGTCATCTGACGGAAAAACTGATCTACAGAATTATCGTCATTAGGAAACTGAGAGCCTTCGTTTGGTACTGATTTTCCATCTTCCCAACGACCGATACGAAATTGTGTATACCAGCGCTGATCCAGAGTTTTTGTACTGATTGTACCGCTTACAGATGTCTGTCCTGCTTCTCCTCGTCTTGGTTCATCTACAAGATAGACACTATGTCCATCTCTGAGAAACATTTCTGCCCATCCTTCTCTTCCGTCCGGAGTTGTCATCCAGCACATACGTGACTGTCCATATCCATGCAGGAATACCATTGGCAGACCGGTTTCTTCTTCTGGAATCTGGTATAAAACATTTGCATGATCTACATGAGAGGTCTGACCGGCACCGGTTTCTTCCCACTGATCTTCCGGATTAAATGTACCGTCTGAAGTAATAGTAGTTCCTCCTGCTGAGAAAATACCCTGTTCTGCAATTGTGAGAGGTTCTGTTGTTTCAGAAGAAGCAGCTTCTGTTGTTTCTGTATTATCAGCGGCATATGCGCTGACACTTCCAGCCATCAGACTTGTTACTGTTGCACCAACCATCAGCATGGAAAGTATTTTTTTTGAATTCATTCTGGCATCTCCTTTTCGTTATCTTTTTTACAGTTATATTGTAACTCAGGCTATTTTCAATAAGAAGAGCCGCTTTGTTTTGCAGTTTAAACCTTTTGGTTAAAACTCATCAAATAACAAAAGGGAGCCGTTTTACCGACTCCCTGTAAATATATACCGATTAAATTGTCTTTACCCATTTATTGATATTCTTCTGTGACGGAACCTGATAAAAATTACGGCCTTTCAACCATTTCGTTTTAGAAGATATTTTTGCACGTGTACGCAGATGGCTGCCGCTGTTTCCAATACCACTGCTGAGTGATGTACAGAATGGTACTACTTTTTTCCCTTTCAGGTTTGTTTTTTCGACCATACTGTACATAATATGAGGTGCTTCTCCCCACCAGATCGGATAACCAATGTAAACGACATCTGCTTTCTTTACTGCATTCTGAATCGTTTTAATATTGGAGATCTTTGGACGCACTTTACTTTTAGCTGGACTGCTGGCAGACTCGTGTTCTTTTACAACACGACTGTCCGGGTTTCCATAATTTAAGTCTGCGTCTGTATAAGGGTTGGAAGCCTTGATTTCGATCAGTTTTCCATTTGTTGCCTTTTGAATTCTTTGTGCTACTCCTTTGGTAGTTCCTGTTGCAGAGAAATACAAAACCACAACATTTTTCTTCTTACCTGATGCTGCCTGTACATTAATATCTGCAAAAGAAAAAACTAATATGAAAGCAAGTACAAAAGATAACATACAAGCAATATTTTTCATGATAAATTTCATTTAAAGAGTCCCCTTTCTGATTAATCTGAAATGGATATTCCAATTTCTTTTAACCATGTTTTTATTTCCGCAGAGTCAGAGTTGTGAATCCGATGTCCGTCCAGAACTTCTGCATTTTTAGCATTCTTTCTTATATAGTCCATGCTAACATCAATTCCGTTATCCTGACTGGTACAGAATGGTACGATTGTTTTTCCTGAAAGATCATAACTTTCCAGAAAAGATCCAATCGCCATAGGTGCATTAAACCACCAGATTGGGTAACCCACATAAATCGTGTCATACTGATCCAGATTTTCCGGTTTTGCGGCCAGTGCAGGACGCATATTCAAAGTGTTCTCAATCCACGCCCTTGCTGCTGTACCCATAAATGATTTTCGATAATATCGATTTGTCTTTATCTGATACATATCTGCTCCGGTGATCTGCCGGATCATCTGTGCTGCGGCTTCGGTATCACTGCCGGATATCTCAGAGTTGGAACTTACCGTTGCTGATGAAACTGCATCCGGTTCCCCTGGTATTTCACCCATCCTTGAAAAATATACAATCAGGGATTTAGTTCCATCTGCTCCTGCAGTCACATTATCACTGGCATCGGTAACTTTACTGCCCATAAATAAATATCCGCCTCCACCGATAAGAATGATTATGAGGATCAAGATTATGATCAGCAGTCTTTTTAATTTCTTTTTATTCATGTCTGTTTCTCATCACTCCTGTTTGAAAATCTCTTCCAGCCATTCCGCATACTGTTTTACCCATCCTCCATCGGAGCCGAAACCATGGGGCCACCCACTCAGGACAATCCGGCTGGTCTGGATGCCCATATTTTTGAGCACATCATACTGTTCCTCAAACTGATCATAAAATGGATCTTCTGTACCATATACATAGAACGTTGGCGGAAGATCTCCTTCTGAAAGCCAGTCAGGATCCATGTTTCCCACACTCAATCTTCCATAGAAAGAATAGATCATACCGTCTGCAGAAGCATGAGCCGGAATCTGGTCTAATTCATCCGGGACATAGGAAGAATCCAATGCTGTTCCGTTTACATCCTCATCGTAATGCATGAGAAACTCACCTGCCTGAATTCCTCCGGCAGAAAATCCCATGACTGCAATATCATCTGGGTCAATTCCATATACATCTGCATTTTTTCGGATAAACCGGACGGCTCTGGCAACATCAAGCGCACCCTCTTCCTGAGTATAAGGAGAAAGCCGGTAGTCTACAATAAATGTCTGGAAACCATATTCACGGAGAGCAGCTGCAGTTGGCAGGGAATCTGTATAATTACCACGGAACTGATAAGCTCCTCCCGCCATCAGTACAACAGCTCCTTTTGGCGTTACGCCTTTCCTGACAGGAATTGCTGTCACATAAGGACGGAAATCCCAGTCATCAAAATAACCCGTCATGTCTTTTGTAAACTTTGTTTTCGCAGGGATATTTCCCTCTTCCCATAAATAGAGAACCTGGATATTGTCCGGATCTGCATCTGTATTCAAAACCGTATCATTCTGTTCTGGTTCCAGCATTTTTTTCAGCATATAGTCTCTGGAAAAATCACTGATCTTTCCACTGCCAAAGTCATAAGCTGCCGGGAAATCGTCCGGAGTTCCGATTGTATTGTCAGAAGTTCCTTCCTGCATATCTGTTTCTCCTTCTGATGCACTTTGAGAATTATTTTCACTGTCAGAATCTTTACCCTTGCCTATCGCATCCTCAATGGCATCAAGCCCTTCTTCCAGCTGATCATTTTCTGCCTTTATGACACTGACGTTTCCATATACTGTGCTTCCAAGCAGAACTGCAAGACCAAGCATTGCTATCCTGTTTGCTTTCATTCAGATAAGTTCTCCTTACAGTGTTGCAGACATTTTCTGTGCTTCTGATCTGTCTGTTGCCATTCCTATGTATGTCATTCCATAAAGTCCTGCAAAACGTCTCATCGTATATTCTCCTGCTTCCATCATCCATTTTTCAGGAGCTGCACCCTGAAACAGAAAATACATTTTTTTGCCTGAAAGTTCATTCTGCTGTACCAGTCCATAGAAACGGTCAAGCACATTTCGTACAGCACCGCAGATATTGTGCCAGTATAATGGAGATCCGATCACGATTGTATCAGCTTCTTTCATCTTTGAAATAATTTCAGAAAGCTGGTCATCCTTGAATTTGTGACCATAACTGTAAACCTTATATTCTGTCAGATTCAATGTTTCGTATTCCTTACCTTTCAGTAAAGTCTGTGCCAATGCGACAGTATTCCCATTTTTATTTGGACTTCCATTGATAAATAAGATACTCATAAATTTATTCTCCTCTTTCATTCCTATTTCTGTTCATCTACCGGTGGAACCATTTCTACATATTTTTTCAGAAGTTCCGGTGTCTGATGATAATAGGTTTCATTTTTATTTAATGCTACGATTTCTTTCATCTCTTCTTCTGTAAGCTGGAAATCAAACAGATCCAGATTGGCTTTGATATGCTCTGGATTTTTGGAACCTGGGATTACAATGTTTCCATCCTGAATGTGCCAGCGGAGAATGACTTGCGCTGTACTTTTCTTATATTTACTTCCATCAGCTACAAAAGCCGGCTCTTTCATCAGTCCTACATCGCCATGTCCAAGCGGATACCATGCCTGAATCTTAATACCCTCTTTTGCAAGAAATTCTTTCAGCTCTTTTTTCTGATCATATGGATGAACTTCTGTCTGTAAAACAGTTGGCTTTACCTCACAGATACCTAAAATTTCCTGGACACCTTCTTTTGTAAAGTTTGACAGCCCTATAGCTTTTACCTTTCCCTCTTTGTATGCTTTTTCCATCAGGCGATAACCGGCAATATAATTTCCTGCAGGCTGATGGATCAGTAACAGATCAATATAATCTGTATCCAGTCTTTCCAGAGTTTTTTCTACAGCATCTTCATTCTCATAAAAAGACGGCCACAGCTTGGTTTCAAGAAAGATATCTTCTCTTGGCACACCAGATTTCTTAATTGCACGTCCTACGGCTTTCTCGTTCATATAAGCATTGGCCGTATCAATCAGACGATAGCCTTCTTTCAGTGCAGATAAAACAGAGTTCTCTGCTTCATCCGGTGAAAGAAGAAAAGTTCCGATTCCTTCCATTGGCATTTTGATTCCATTATTTAATGTTGTATATTTCATTTTTTGCCTCTCCTTTTCAACTTTATTTCTGACTATATTATATAATCTTTCCATTTTAACTGGAAGTTTCTATTAGTTATGTAGTGTATACCTCTTGGTTTATACTGTCTTATTACTTCTCCAGACTTTACCAAAAGGTTTAAACTGCAAAACAAAGAGAATCTTCAATTTGGGATTTACATTTTCTATAATAAAAGAGAACTAAGAAACAACACGAAAGGAGTAAGCTACAATGGAATATGTAACACTTTCTAATGGCGTCAAAATGCCGATCATGGGATATGGCGTATATCAGGTAACAAAGGATGAATGTGAGCGTTGCGTCCTGGATGCGTTAAAAGCCGGATACAGAAGTCTGGATACCGCCCAGAGCTACTTTAATGAAGAGGAAGTCGGCAACGCAATTCAAAAATCAGGACTTCAAAGAGAAGAAATCTTTCTTACCACAAAAGTGTGGGTAGAACATTATGGTTATGATGCCTGCCGAAAATCCGTGGAAGAATCTCTGAAAAAGCTGAAAACAGATTATCTTGATCTGCTTCTTCTGCATCAGCCGTTTTCTGATTACTATGGAGCATGGCATGCATTAGAGGACTTATATAAAGAGGGTACTGTACGTGCGATCGGTGTATCAAACTTTTATCCTGACCGTCTTGTAGATATTGCTTCATTTGCAAATATCCGTCCAATGGTCAATCAGGTAGAAACACATCCTCACAATCAGCAGATTGAAGCAAAGAAATGGATGGATAAATATAACATTCAGATTGAAGCATGGGCTCCATTCGGAGAGGGGCGCGGCGGTCTTTTTGAGGAACCTGTATTAAAGGAAATCGGTGCAAAGTATGGCAAAACAAGTGCTCAGGTTATCCTGCGCTGGCATATCCAGAGAGGCGTTGTAGTCATTCCGAAATCCACACATTATGAACGTATGGTAGAGAATCTTAATGTATTTGACTTCACCCTCTCAGCAGAAGATATGGAAAAGATCACACAGTTAGACAAAAAGACAAGCTCTTTCTTCTCTCACTATGATCCGAATATGGTAGAATGGTTCGCAAAAATGGTAGAAGAGCGAAAAAACAACCACAAAAGCGAAACCGAAAAGAAAAACTGGTAATCAGTCACAAACATAGCTTTCATAAAATAACCGGAACATATTTCCCTGATATGTTCCGGTTATTTTAAGTCAAAGCGGATATTCGCAATTCGCTTCGCTACTTGCCCATAACCGAGTAGCTGCTTCACAGCTTGACTCGGTTAAAAAACAGATTTGATCTCTAATGATTTTTTCTCAGGAACAGACCAAGGTAATATCCGACTGCAATAAAAAGACCCATAACAGCAATATAATCTAACATAAAAAATACCAGTGGTTCTGTATAATCAAAGAAAACGAAGTGTTTTTTCAGGAACATATAGCTTCCAATCTGGCGTTTTATAAATGCATGGCATCCGTAGGCAGCAATTACTCCTGCCAGAATCCGGAATATATATTTTTTCTTTCCGGCAGAGAGGTTTATTTTCCTGTCAAGCATCCTGAGAAACATATTCCAGTGCAGTCCCAGATGCAGAGACATCAGGATAAATCCCCAGTAGGCACAAAGCATATGAATATTTCTCGCCATATTTGCAACGCCTTTGATTTTTATAGCTGCAAATACATATTCTGACAACAGAATACCGCTTACCATGCTCCCGATCATACTGATAAAAATTGCTGCCACTAATATCGTCTGGAGGATACGGAATTTTGTATATTTTCCCTTGAACATATGGGCAGTCCATTTCCTGTTTAATATATGATGCAGGATAAAGAGTAAAAATATCTCTGTTCCAATCCATTCATGTGCTGCTCTTCCAACCAGTTCATAGGGCATCAGAAAAAGCAGTGCCGCTGTCATCAGTATATCTATGCATATTTTTAATTTTGGTTTCATTTCAGGTTTACTCCATATTGTTTTCCCAGAACTCAACTGCATGATCCAGCCATCCTTCTGCGACAGTACCTTCTCCCAGTCCAAAACCATGGGAAAGCCCTTTAAAGATTTCTATTTCTGCATTTGTACCGTTGGCTTTTATCCTGTTGATTCGCGTAGACATGGTTTGGTATGATGCAATGCCATCACTTGTTCCCACACATGCGTAAGTTGGCGGCTCTTCTCCTGTAATTTCTGAAAGTCCCGTATACTGCATGATCACTGCTGTTGGTGCGGGATATTCTTTTTCACCAAATGCAGAAGTTCCATAAGTGCCTACCCATGCTGCCATTCTTGCTCCGGCAGAACCACCCCACAGAGAATAATCATCCGGATCTACCTGAAGTTCTTCTGCATGATCTGAAATAAAGGCAATTGCCTTTGAAAGATCCTCACAGGCAGTCTGCGCTCCTGGACGATAGATCAGAGCAAACGCATTGTATCCCTTTTTTGATAATTCTAGTGCATGCGGAAAACTATCCTGTATTCCGGCAACATACATAAATCCTCCGCCTGCATTTAAAACAGCAAACTTCTCTCCGGGATTTCCACGGAAAAAGAACAGTCCTGTCTCCTCTTTTTCCGGGTCTGCTGCCTTCTCTTCATCTGTATAAATGTCATAAAAAATCTGTTCATCTCTGGCAGCCTGATTTTTCATATAATTTGCAATTTCCACAGTTTTGTCCGGATTTACTTCACTGTACCATGGAAGGATTTCCTCTACATCTTCCAGTTCCAGGCTATTGTCAATCTGTATATCTACCGGAAAGATCAGGCGTCCATAACTTCCAAATGCCGGATCATTTATTACATCCTGAACTTTGGTATGGCGGTCATAAACAGCTTCTCTTTCTTTTTTCGTGTTCATCTTATTTCCAGTGTCCTCTTTCCCTGCCGAATCCTGTTCACTGCCTGCAACGATAACGCTGCAGGCAAACAGAACATAAAAACAAATTACTAAAATCTCCACAAAATAACATCTCTTTTTTCTGTGCATTTCTGATACCCCAGATTTATATACATTCCCTGAAGATTTCCAGGATTTCTTCATGTGTCATTTTTTTATAACTTCCAACTGACAGATTACAGGAATCTGCAATTTCTCTCAGATCAATATCCTCCGTAACTCCAAGTTCTTTCAGACTGGTCGGAAGTCCAATCTCTCTGATAAAATCTGCCAGCGCATTTACTCCTGCTTCTGCCAGTGCTTCATCAGTCATATCGCCTCTTCTGATTTGCCAGACATTTTCTGCGAAACGGACGAATTTTTTCAGACCATATTTATAAATATGTCGATAATAAACCGGATGCAACACTGCAAGTCCCTCTCCATGATTACAGTTTGTAAAAGCTCCAATCTGATGTTCCATCTGATGACATTCAAAATCACACTTTTTACCAAGCTTGATGACACGGTTTTCTGCCATAGTTGCGTCCCACATAAGATTACTGCGTGCTGTATAGTCTTCTGGATTTTTTATTGCCACACGAAGATTCTGGATTACATTTCTCATCAATGCTTCGGAAATATCATCAGATACATTGCTTACGTCCGGTTCACTGAAATATGTCTCCATGATATGCGACAAGATATCAAAACTTCCGGAAACCATCTGTCTGACAGGAACTGTATAAGTATACTCCGGATCCATTAAAGCAAATTTCGGATTACATTTCGGGTAATCCCGACCTGTTTTTACTTTCAGTCCTTCGTTTGTAATCACGGCTCCGCCGTTACATTCGCTTCCTGTTCCTGCGACAGTGACGATCACCCCGAGAGGTAACGGTTCAAAATCAATAATTCCTGGCTTTGCCCAGTATTCTTTCCAGATATCCTTCTTACTGATAGCAGCAAGGGATACTGCTTTGCAGCAGTCCATAACTGAACCACCGCCAATTCCAAGAATCCAGTCTACCTCATTCTCTCTGGCGATCTTTGCCCCTTCCAAGACTTTTTCATAAGTAGGATTTGCCATGATTCCGGAAAATTCGATCACAGTTTTTCCTGCTTTTTCAAGAATACTCGTCACTTCTTCATAAATACCATTTTTCTTAATGGAACAGCCGCCATACGCGAGCAGAACTCTTTCTCCAAATTTACCGGCCCAACAGGAAAGATATTCTTTCACGCATCCTTTTCCAAAAAATACTTTTGTAGAGTTTTCAAAAATAAAGTTATTCAATTCCAAATTTCCTCCTTTTTACTGCCTGGTTCATTTATTATGAATCAATACTTTATGAACATTCTCACTATTCTATTATAAATAAAATGAGACTCCGGCAGAAGTCTCATTTGGTTATGCACTATATACTTTTGGTTATAAGTCTCTGGTTCTTTCAATGGCATCCAGAACTTTTTTAACTTTTCTGGAGGGTTCCTGGGAGTACAGAAGTCCGAAGGGAATTCCGTAATTCCAGTTTACGGGAATAATCTTCATAAGGGGATGAATACTCTCCCAACTCTTTACAGCAAGCAAAACATCATTACTGTTTTCGCAGCGGTTAAAAGTTTCCATATTGTAAAAGTCAAAATCCACAATCTGTATTTCCGGGTGATGTTCCCAGAGATCATCTCTTAGAATATCTATATATTCACTCCATCCCCTGTGGATCAGCATAAGATTTTCTCCATACAAATCCTGGATTTCCAGGTATTCTTTCTTAGCAAGACGGTGATGGATAGATACTGCACAGCAGAATTCTTCTCTACTGATCTCTATTCCTCTGCATTTACGAAGATCCAGCAGTGTATCATCAAAAATCCCTGCAACTACATCAATATTCTGTCCAAGATTGCCAAGGATTTCTCTGGCATTTTCCGGAGTATTTTCAAACGGGATCAACTGAAACTTTATCTCTGGATAAAGTTCCTGTATTTTGGGAAATAAACTGCCAAAAAACTGCGGAGGTGTCATTGGTGAAATACCTACACGAATGACTTCTTTATCGCCTTGCATTGTATTTTCGGCTCTGATCAGAGATTCTTTACTGTATTGAATAATATACTTGGCATCTTTATAAATAGATTTTCCCGCTTCTGTCACAATAAGTCCCCTATGGGTACGGTCAAATAACTGCAGATTCAGACTGCTTTCCAGAGAATTAATCTGTTTGATCACTGCCGGTGCTGTAATAAACAGTTTTTCTGCTGCCTTACTGAAGCTCCCTGACTCTACAACACACAAAAAAGTTTCAAGCTGAGGATTATAAAGCATATATATTTCTCCTTGATAAAAACATTTTTACTGTTATAATGTAATTATAGTACCCGGTTGTTATTACCGGGGATGCCGCACGATTTCCCTCTATATTATCTATCTTCGCACTGATTAACCTTTGTCCACGGCTGCTTTTACAGCGTCAGCAGTCTTATCCTCATCAATAAACCAGATTCCAAGACCAAGCTGTGGAATTTTCACTCCATTATTCAATACAATACTGTCATCAAACATTTCCTTCAGCTTCCTATTGTAATTTCCCATATTCTTCATCACTTACCGGTTCAAGCCATTCATTGGAACTATTTTCGCCCGGAACTTCTATTGCCAGATGTGAAAACCATTCATCCGGTGCTGCGCCATGCCAGTGTTTTACTTCTGCCGGAATATTGATGCAGTCGCCTGGCTTCATTTCTACAGCTTCTTTACCTTCTACCTGATAATATCCTCTTCCGGCAACGCATACCAGAATCTGTCCGCCTCCACTTTTTGCATGATGGATATGCCAGTTATTTCTGCATAAAACTGGACTACCCCTCCGCAATCCCTTATAGTTACGGGCTTTAACGGCATACACGTCTGTGTTTTGTGCGACCCTTTCATGACAAGCAGTTTCTGCCAGGTTATTTCTCTGCTTCGTCCTCATTCCAAACCTCTTTTGCAAGATTAAAGACTGCCCAGCCTTTTGGCCAGCCTGCATAGAATGCTACGTGAGTGATGATTGCTGCGATCTCTTTCTGTGTTACCCCATGATCCTTTGCATTCTGTAAATGGAATTTCAAAGAGGAATCTGTGATTCCCTGTGCCATCAGTGCTACAACTGTGATGATACTTCTTGTTTTTAAATCAATATCTTCGTTATTCCAGTTCTCTCCGAAAAGAATGTCATCGTTAAAATGTGCAAAATCTGGTGCAAATGTTCCCAGAGCATTTCTTCCTGCTATCTGTGTGATCTTTGCCATGATATCAAACCTCCATCTTTCTTATTTATGGTAATTTGTTATACTCTTCTTCCGGTAAAAACTCCAGCCATTCGTTGGAAGCTCCCTCTGCTGGAACTTCAACAGCCAGATGCTGGAACCAGCTGTCTTTCGCTGCCCCGTGCCAGTGTTTTACTTCTGGTGAAATATTTACTACATCTCCAGCTTTCAATTCACGAGCTGGTTTTCCTTCTTCCTGGTACCATCCTCTTCCACCAGTAACCAGAAGGATCTGTCCACCTTTATGATGGATGTGGTATGCATTGATTGTTCCCGGAGCGAAAGTAACCAGACCAACTGGTACTCTCTCTGTTGTAAGCATATTCAAATAGCATTCACCTGTAAAATACTTTGCGAATGCTACGTTTTCTTCACCGATTGGAAATACGTTACCTCCACCTAAGTCTTTTTTCATCTGTTCGATATCCATAAAAAATTCCTCCTTGCTCTTTTTATTTTATGGTACAACCTGAAGTAAGCTCTAGGTCAATAGATTTTGCAACTTTTTACATAAAGTTCATAATTTTTCTGTGACAGTTTGCATTTCAGGTACACTCTATTTCTTATCGGTATCATCATACTCCCATATTGCTTTCTATGTCCAATACCCATTATTATGGGTTGCTTAATGCCTTTTAAGCATAATCTGTTTCTATATCACAATGCAAAACAGATCTGCTGTATTCTGGCAGACCTACTTTGCATTATGATATAGCTTAAATCTGTTTGATAAGATTCAACTCTTTCTTGGATAGTGCTTTTTTTAACTTCTGGTTTTCCTTTATTAGATTCTCATTTTCGCTTTTCAGTTTCTGTAGCTGTTGCCGGAGCAGATTCATTTCCGCTTCCATCGCCTGACTGATAATGTTTCTCCTTGGATCCACCATACCAGCCTGCTGTTCCATTGCTGCATCAATCTCACCTCTTACAATCGGATTCTTGTAAAAGAATCCTCTAGATAAACCAGTCTTTTGCATCAGTGCTGGTACGGACACCTTTTCTCTCTCCAACACCATTGTCCGTATTGTCAGGACTGCCCGTTCCACTTTTTCTTCGCTCTTTCTTTTATTCAATTCCAGCATCTTGTCGTATTTGCTCATATTCTTCTCCCCATCCGTCCAGATTTGCTAAGATAATCTGTGACATAAGATTTCTTACTTCCCTTGTCTCATCTGCCAGTCGCTGATTGCTCATTTTCCGGTAGTACTGGACGCTTTTCACTCCTTTATGACCCAGGAGCTTTGCTATGGTCCAATCATCCACATGGAGTTCTGTCAGCTTTACCCCATAACAGTGCCGGAACATATGCGTTCCAAATCCGAATAATTTCCCGCTGTCATCTCGGATATCTTTTTCATAGATCATTCGAAGCACTTTATCCTGCAAGGTTTGGTAACTGATTGGTCTCTCCGGTTTGTTCTCGTCCGCAAAGATATAAATGCTTTCAGGATAATGCTCATTTGCATAACTGACTGCCTTTCCAATCAGCTGTGCCAGCTCCCGGCTGATCGGTTTTTCATATCTTCTTGTTTTCGGCTGGTATATGATAATCATATCCTGACGGTCATGTTTATAAAGGCAGTCTTTCCGCAAGGTCAGCGTGTCGGAAATTCTGGTTCCAAGCATCTGGTGGATGATCATTGCCCTTGCTATCTGCTCTTCCATTTTTACAATCTGGGCATTCAGTCTTTTCAGCTCACTGTCCGAATAAGATTTGAATTCTGCTTTCCGTTCTGGCGGAAAATCAGATTTTAAAAACAGTTTTGTAAGATGTGGAAAATCATAAATTTTTCCGATTGTTTCCAGCACATTTCGAAGCTTTAGCAGGTCATCCCGGATGCCATTCCCTCCGTTTGATTCTACCTTGATGTTGATTAAAAATTGTTCTATGATCTCCCGGTCAATCTCTTCGCAGGTGCTGATCTTGGAATGCTTTTCATCCAAATACTTTGAAAATTTATTCATGGCGGACAGTTCACGTTTTATACTGCCAAGGGCTTCGGTTTTCAGATGATGGTAAATTGCTTTTTTTACTTCTTCCCGAATATCTGGTTGCCGGATTCCTCTGAAATTTAGTGTCTTATGGTTGACAATCGGATTTGTCCGCAGGATAAGCGGAAGCCTTTCCAGATGCCAGATATCCTTTGCCAGCTCATTGGTTTCTGATCGGTCCAGTGTAAATTCCAGAAGGCTTTCAAAATACCGGATCAGGGCAGCTTTTTCCACCGATTCAGTCTGAATGTTCGTCACTTTATGCTTCGTCAAAGCCCTACCGTTTTGTATCATCCACATTTTCAACTGCTTTATCCAGAAGTCTTTTTCTCTGTCAAGCAGGCTGTTTTCCTGATGGGATGACTTCTGAAAAAATTCACATAAGCTGTTAAAATAATGCCTTTCCCTTTTTATGGTCAGGATGGATACCTGCGTTCCACGGTAGTAAATGTATTCGACAAATTCTGTCTGAAGCTGGTTTCCCGGCAGTTTATCCAGATCAAAATATTGTTCCTTATTCAGCTTTTCCTTTTGCTCATCGGTAGCCAGCTTATAACATTCCAGTTGTTGGAATTTCAGTTTATTATCCATGCTTCTCTCCTTTCTGCATACAGGCAAGCAGGCTGTTTTCCTCTTCCTCAAAGTATGCGTCATTTTCTTTAGCAATTTTTCTTGGCATATAATCTATATACTGCATGGTCATTTCCTCAAACATATGTCCCAGATAGTCCCGGATGCTTTGGATTGATACGCCATGCTCATAAAAATTGGTTGCTACGGTATGTCGGTAATCATGAGACTTAAAAATATATTCTCCATTCTGTATGCCTATCTGGGAGCAGTATTTTTTCATCTGCCCCATGAAGGTGCTTTTGGAAAATGCTCCACCTTTCCGATTCCGAAAAATGTATGCTTCTTTTTCGGTAGGGTGTTTTTTCAGATAAACCTGCATCAGACGATACAATGTTACCGGAATGGGAACCCTTTTATAATTTTTCATTTTCACCTGGTAGACCTTCATCCAGCAGTCACCATTCTGGATATAATACGCATCCCCTTTTAAGGTGCAGACCTCACTGATCCGGAGTCCCACACACCAGAGATGTAAAAACATCATTCTCAGGTGTTCAGGAAACTGTGAGAGGTTTTGGATAATTTCCATATACACATCCTCTTCCACACTTCTGTCATGGTGGACTGGGATCTGTTTTTCCAAGTAATACGATGCATAAAACGGAACCTTTTTTATATACCCCTTTACTTCCAGAAATTTCATAAAAAACTGTATTCCCGAAACATTGGTATTAAATGTCTTTGCTCCCATAGCACCATTCTGCAAATTCTTTAAATATACATCAATCAGGCTGGCATCACACTTGGTAACTTCCAGTTCGCTGATCTCCTGCAAAAAATTTCGAATGGTTCGGAATCTTTCGTACACCGTACTGAGCGCCAGTTCTCCGATTCCAATTTCGTACTTCATATATTCCTGAAGCAGCAATCGATTCTTGGGCTGTAGAACTTCCTGAAATGATATTTTTTCTATACTGTCACTCTGGTTTATTCTTTCTTTGGCAATACGAAACCGCTCTAAATACCAGATGGTAGCATCCCATCTTGTTTCATCAGTTTCTATAAAAATCACTTTACGGGCAGTTTCCACAATGCTCTTCAGTCGTTTTCGCCGTTGCTCTTTCTCGACTTTCTGCTTCAGGTAGTCCTGAAATGCTGTTTCCTGTTCCAGCTCCAGAAGCTGGATATCTGTAATCTGCTCCCGGATGCAAAATTCGTAAAAAAGCTGTAACCCGGTCAGTTTATATTCCCTCAGTCTGGAAATTTCATAATTCTCCAGAATATATTCCAGCACGGTAAAAATCTGACGTTTCAGTTTCTCACTGGCTGCCGCTTTAAAATTCCAGACCATGTTACTCCGACACCGTACCGTTTCCACACTCTTTACGATTACAGGATCTGAGTGGTATGGAACAAAAAGTATTTCATTTTTATATTTCCATTCACATTCCCTCTGTCCAGCCGGAGTTTTCATCCGTTCCCGGATGTACGCCTGCCGTATCCGGTCGAACGTTCCGGTATATCGGTAAATGTAATTTCGCTTTATCAGCGGTGTTATATATAATTCAAATTTCATTCGCAGTTCATAATCTATTTCCGAAAGATGTTCTACCATCTCATCTGCCAGAAACAGCAGAATCTGTTCTGTAATGGAACTTCCTGCTTCCTCTTTTGCAAACTCCCGGATTTCTTTTCGTAGCTGCTCAATCCGCCTGCTCCGTTCTTGTTCTGCCTCTATAAAAGACTGTAAAAACGCAGGCATAAAAACCACCTCCTATAGCAATTCCTCAATCCCATACAGGGAGGAGTGTTTCTCGTAGAATTCCTGGCTGGCATCCAGCAGTTCATCATCCACAATGTCCAGATAATTGATGGTTGTCTGGATGTGGCGGTGTCCATAGGCCAGCTGTATCAGTTCCAGCGACCATCCTGCTTTTCTCCGCTCATTTCCAAAGTAATGCCGGAGCATATGAGGCGTGATCTTAATCCCTGTTTTCTTATCCATTCTTTTTAGCATAGAGTATACTGCTTCCACGTTCATTGGTTTTCCGATATTATCCCCGGAAATATTCACAAACAGGCTTGTCTGGTGCTGAAGTAGTTTTCGGTACTCTGCGATATACAGATTTAAAAAGCCGAAGGTATCTTTGCTGATCTTCGCACTTCGGTATTCTGCATTCTTTGCTCTCGCTCCATTTTCATTGTCCTCACGGAAATATACCCGGATTATGTGGTTCTGATAATCAATGTCCTTACTGTAATCAATTCCTAAGATCTCACCGATTCGGTAGCCTGTCTCTGCCAGAAGCAGCATGAGAAGCCGATCTCTTATATTGGTACACGCTTTCAAGATTTCCACAATTTCATCTTTCTTTGCTGCTCTCGCCTTATGCTCTTCCTCTTTTAAATAGCCTTTGAAACTCTTTGATCGTATGCTTTTCTTTACGCCTACTGCATCCACGGCTACAAAATAATTATAGGACAGGACTTTCAGCTCCCCGAACTGCTGGTACTCTTCTTCTATAAAAAGATAGAACCTGAACACATCTCTTAAGTATGCGTTGCAGGTTCCATTGTTTGGAGATCTGTGATTTTTATCTCTGGCATGCTTCCCGGCTTTCAGCCAGTATAAAAATTCCACAAAGTGATTTGTCTGTTCAACATAAGGCATTTGATATACGTCTGTCAATTCCTTTTTCTTTTCATGGATGTATTCCAGATAGTACAGGATTGCAAGTGCGGAGCGCCGCACCGTATTCGGTGAACATTTCCTCCGTATCTTGTGCATCAGATATTTGGTTGGAAGCAGGACGATATCCAGTGTTTCCACATCTCTGATAAAGAAATAAACGGTGGAACCCTCTCTTTCTTTTTCCAGTTCATATCGTCTCATTCCTGCTCACTTCCTTTCCTCTAACGCTATACACAGTATACCCAACTCATGCCGATAAAGCTATCACAAATACCACCAATTCGTTCAAAACCGCTCCTGAAATACCACTAAACTTTTTGTCTTATTTTCTGTCCAGATCTGGGCAGAACCAACAACACCACGGATGTTATCAGCTGTAGTAACGCTCCACTTTCCGGCTTCGGATAAAGTCCTCTACTTCATCGATTTTTTCTGCCATCTGGCACTTTGGCAGGGCGTCCAGAACATCTCCCCGGTACTTTCCTTTCTTTGCCGCTCGGTGGTCTAAAATGGACACTACACAGGTGTCCTGCTCCGTCCGGATCGCCCGTCCGAATCCCTGGCGCAGTTTCTTCTGCATATCTGGAACAACAACATTTTGAATGTAGGATTCCAGTGATCGGTATTGTTCCCTTTGTGCTTCATGGATGGGGTCCGGTACAGCAAACGGCAATTTTACAATGATCAGGGACGATACCATATCCCCCGGAAAATCCACACCTTCCCAACAGGAGCCGGCTGCAAACAGAACGGCATTTTCCATCTTCTTAAATCGTGCGATTTCTTCCTGTGAGTTTCTCCATACCTGCACCATCGGGAACGGGATCTGATCCCGCAGGAGCTGCTGCACATTTCCCATCAGGGTATAAGATGTAAACAGTACCAGTGTATGCCCAAAAGTAGAACACACCAGATCACGGATCTGGCCTGCAAGTTGCTCGGCCTCTTCCCGGCTTCCCTTGAGCGTCGCTTTTAAATTCTCAGGAATATAAAGCAGACAGTTCTCTCTGTAACAAAATGGGGATTCTGCTACACACTCCCGGACTCTGCTTTTCTTTTCCAGCCCGGTCATCTGTCTGGTCCTTACAAACCCATTTCCGGCTTTTAAAGTTCCACTGGTGAGAATCGAGGGAAATCCCCTGTCCCATAAGGAATCATGGAGAAACCTTGGAATCTCTCTGCTAACAGCCATAAACACAGGATCTCCCCTGCCGTCTGGCTGAAGAAATAAAACGTATCTGGTATCCTTCTTCAGAAACCAGCCGAACAGCTCTTCCATCTCTTCCAGCCGCCGGAAGATCCAGTAAGGGACATTTCCAGCAATTCTTTTAAGCATAAGACTGAGATTCCCCCTTACCTGTTCCAGAGAAGATCGGCACTTTGCCGGAAAATAGAAATTTTCTTTTCCAGCTATGTCATCTCCCATCCCGGCCTGATCCTTACGGATTTCCATTGAAAGTGTATTAAACCAATCCTGTAGTCTCTTACCTTCCGAACTTTTATGCTCCCTGTTTAAAAAATACGAGATTTCCTGCACATCCTCTCTTCCAATACTTCTCCCATCCATCTGGCTGGCAGCTTCTGGGAGCTTATGTGCTTCATCTACTACCAATGCTCTGTAATCTGCCAGCAGAGGCCGGTATTCATTCATCCGGTGCATGGCGTCTGCCAGAAGATAATTGTGATTGCATATCTGTATAAAAACTTCCTCTTTTTTGGAAACATCCAAATATTTCTGATAACGGCATCCTGCTTTCCCCGGACACTCCCTGGGGCAGAATTTCGGTACGCACACCAGCCTGCGGTCAAAACCGCTCAGGTTATGTACGGAATCTAAATCAAAGTTATGCCGGAGGGACTTCAATGCCTCCATCTGTGCCTGATTTTTATTCTTATCCCGGACTGCCTCCAGTCTTTGGGCCAGCCTGTAATCGCACACAAAATGTTCCTTTCCCTTGCGGACAACTGCCTTTAATTCTCCCTGAAGCAGATCTGCTTTTAACAGTACATCCGATAAAAAAGGAACATATTCCTCTATGATAGCTTTCTGTAAGGCAATGCTGGAAGTGGATACCACCACAGGCCGCCTGTCACATCCCGAATAACCGGAATGCAGTACACTATATTTCCGCATCAGGATGCAGGCAGTCAGATAGGCATAGGTTTTTCCAATGCCCACTCCTGCATCACAGAGCGTGATCTCATTTTTCATAAGGGCATCCAGCATTTCATGGCAGAGACGGATCTGTTCTTCTCTTACGTGAAGCCCGGCTTCCGGTAGAAGTTCCCGAAAGATTCTTTCCACTTCGCCATGCGCCCTTTTTTGATATTCATTTTTATAACACATTACTTCTCCTTGCCGGGAAGCTTATCTTACCGTACCCTTACGGACGGATCTGACTGCTTCCGGTGCTTTTGCTCCCTGCTCCTGCATTTTCTTTATGGCAGCATTTCCCCGTGCCATCATCCTTCGGATATCCGTCCGGGAAACATTCCATGTCCTTACCTTCTGTGGAGCATTTCTTACCTGCTCGGACAAATGCCTTTCACAGAGTTTCGGATAAACCACCATGGCTTCTGGCAATTCCAACGGATACTCGATCATGGGATGGTACACAATATCCCGGATCACCTGCTCATAGCTTTCCATCTGCATTCTGGCTGTACTATCCTGGTAAATATTTTTTCCTTTCATGGCACTGTAGACCTGCGATGAGATATATCCCAATGATTCAAAACTACAGTATCCATAAGGAGTTACACCAGAAAGGGAATCCGGATCTTTTAAGGCATTCAGATATACATCTTTTCCCTGGGCGATCAACCACATCCGAAAATCGGAAAAGCTGTCATCACTGCACCCTGTTTCCATCAGAATACCTGCCGCTGTCCATAAGCCATACTTATAAGCTGCATCCCGGTAACTGTAAACCAGATTATGGAATTGCAGAACATCCTCCGGTGTCATATAGAAAAGCTGTTGCTTGATCCACACCGCCGAAGCATCCAGATCGGTGCCGCACACTTCCTTTGCTTTTTCAATCAGATTCCAGAACTGATCCTTGCTCATCCCACTTCTTTTTGTTTCTTCCATCTTTCTCTCCCCTTGATGTGACGTTAATACCACAAGAATACGGCTGTAGTCTCCCACAGCCGCATGGTATCTGATATCAACGACACACTTCTTCATTGATTTCTTTTTTATCTTGCTGTTCCGCATTTGACCTCGCACCCCCGGAACTATCCCTGTATTTCTTCTGGGAAAGGGGACACTACAGGCGGGCGGCTGGCCTGCCGCCGCTCACAGATGTCCTGGGGGTCTTTCTGATTACAACCCGGAGTCCATCTTCCGCTCTCTGGCTGGTAACGTGTATCATTATCCCCCATCCGTGATCTTGGCGAAAGGCTGCCACCGCCTTATTCACAGCTATGCTTTCTCGCTCCAAGTCTAAGAATCTTTACCCTATACTTAATCATGGCGCTCATACTGTCACGCTTCTACGGTTGGGAACGTACCTGTAGTGCCGATATTCACTTGCCAAAGAACAGCCGAGGGATGTCCCTCTGCTTACTAGCCGATGGCAGTGTATTTTTTTATTCACTTCACAAAAAAATTTTTTATCGTGATTCCCCGGATCTGTTTTTCTTTTTTCCTTTTGCCGGATTCTTCTGCTGTGCATCTTTCTTCTGCTTTTCTTTCTGCTCTTTGGCTTCTTCCGGCGGCATCTTCATCACATGAAGTTCCCCGTTAAACAGGGTGAAAATTTCCGGTGACTGATATTTTTCTTTAAACTTTTCAATCTGCTCCGGTGTCAGCGAAGTAAAATCGTCTTCTGTCAGTCCTACTACAAGGAATGTTCCGGCAATGGCATCATAGACCTGTCCTCGGTCATCGTACAATGCCCGATTTAACGGCAGCCCCTCAAATTTTCCATTGCCGTTTAAAAGAATTCCAACCTCATCCTCAAACGGATAGGTCATCTCAATGTCACCACCTACCGCCTGCTGCAGATCCTCCAGCTCATTGGGGATGATCTTGACATAAGGTGCTTTCATCGGCTCGACTACCAGCACCGTCATCATTTCTTCCTGCATTTCGGACACTTCTTTCTCATCCATCGTATCAATCCTCCTGTCTGTTCGTTCTGATAATCAGCCGATGAGAGCCTTTTGTTTTATTCAAATTTCATGGACTTTTTGATTTTCTCCCGTAACCTCCGCAGTCTTGTATAAACAGTCTGCTCCGGCAGTTCCATGTGATGGCTGATCTCCTTTGGTGCATATCCCATCATCTTCAGAACAACCATCTGAAGAGTTTTCTTGTCAGTCGATAACAGGATCTGGAGCAATTCCTCATTCTCCACGGTATCGAGCAGGGCTTCCACACTCTCTGGCTGAGACTCTCCTGATTCTTTTTCTTCCAGAAGCAGTTCCATACAGTCCAGAAGTGAGGTCTGATGTTCCCGGAATCTCCGCTCTGCGTTAAAATCGTTCCAGTCATACTCCCGGAGCTTCTGGATCGTCTCTTCATCCACACCCTGCTCACGCAGGATCTTCTCTTCCTCTGCTTTCCACTGGTTCCATCTATATTCTTCTTTTGCTTTGTTATAAGCCACTTATCTTTTCCTCCGATCTGAATTTTTGTGAAATCAAATCGGAGTGTGGCGGTGATCTGGCTCGTTCTTCCTGTCCACAGGAATGTCCGGCATCTCTGCTGTTTCCCTGCAAACACGGATCTCCTTTGTAATCATATCTTTACAAAGGCACAGTGTATCGGATGCACCTGTCAGTTAACGGTCAGAAACCTGTCAATTGACAGTCAATTTTTATCACCTTCTTTCCAGCACAAATAAAATAAGACGAACAATCTTTTTACGGATTATTCGCCTTACTGCTGTTCGTTTTCATTATTCAATTCAAATTTGTAACCTATATCCCTGACACTGACAATGCAATTCCCGGCACCGTCTTCAACGACATTCAACTTTTTTCTCAATCGCTTTACCAGACACCAGATGATATTTTTAATATCACCAACAGAATAATCTTTCCATACAAGCTGGTAAATCTGTTCAAATGTGTATACTCTCATCGGTGTCACCGCTAATAAGTATAAAAAATTATATTCTTGTCGTGTTAAATGTAACGCTACATTATTCCAAAATACTTTATGTTTCTTATGATCCATTACAAGTTTTCCCTTATTAATCATCGTTTCGGATTGCTTTTGAGTTATTTTTTGTTTATTATTTCGTCGTGCCAATGAAAAAATCTGCAGATCTACTTCTTCTATAGTGCTATTTATATCCATTACACAATCTGCACCAGCGTATATTAATTCTTTTTTCCATGACATACACAATAAAGAGGAAGCATCCGTCAAAATAATAATTGGTATCTGCGTTATTTTTCTAATAGCAGATATAATATTACTTATGTTCTCTTTATAAAGGATCACTCCTATTATAAGCACATCATAAGAAAATAAACTCAAATTATGCAGTAAAATTTGTAGATTTTCTGCATAATCTGAGTTTACCTCATTGAATAGTTTTCGATATGATTGATTGTCAAAATATGCTAATATCTTGTATTTTGTGTCTTTCATATTTAATCTATTTTAGCAAAGCAACATTTTCTATTTCTTCACAGGAAAATTATCAAATGTATTGTCAATTTTTTGTGCAGCAATCCCTCTCATCGCATGCTCTTTCAGTTTTTGAAAACTTTCATCACTGACTGCATGTTCCATGCGACAAGCATCAACTTCTGCAGTTTGTGGATTAACTCCAACGGCTATAAGTTGATAAGTAAAAAAGCAATGGCGTTCGTAAATTTTTTCGGCCACATCCCGGCCAAGGTCGGTCAGGTGTATATAATGGTTTTCGTCTGTTGTCAAAAAACCGCCCTCTCGTAAAGTTCCTACTGCGTAACATACGCTGGGTTTTGAAACTTCCATGTATCGGGCAACATCCACGGAACGCACCATACCGAGTTTCTTTTGAAGTATAAGCACGGATTCTAAGTAATCTTCACCGGATGTGGTGGTATGTTGTTTGTTCTTCATTTCTTTCTCCCATGCCATTCGTACCAGTAAAGAAAACGCATTGTTTCTTTTTATTGCTGTATCTTACTGCTGGATATTTTCCAATTAACTGCTTTTTCTCTAATATTTACGAAATCGGCATAAATTCCAGGCTGTGTCATCAACTCTTGATGTGTACCGCGTTGGGCAATTCCGCCATTCGCAATAACAACAATCTGCTGTGCATTTCGGACCGTTTTCAACCGATGAGCAATAATAATAACCGTTTTATCCTCTGTCAGCTTCTCAATAGCCTGCTGGAGTTCTGCCTCGTTTTCCGGGTCTACACTGCTTGTTGCTTCATCCAGAATTATGATAGGGGTATCCTTCAAGATAGCCCGTGCAATCGAAATACGTTGCTTTTCGCCGCCAGATAAAGTAGCACCTCTCTCGCCAATGACAGTATCATAACCGTTTGGCAGTGCCATGATAAAATCATGGCAACACGCACTCTTTGCTGCTCGGACAACTTCTTCATGAGTGGCATCCGGTTTACCAAACTTGATATTGTTCTCGATGCTATCCGCAAAGAGAAAAACATTCTGAAAGACCATGCTGATATTAGAGAGCAAGCTATCCAGCTTATATTCCCGTATGTCAGTGCCGCCCAGTTTAATGCACCCTTCATCTACATCCCAAAAACGAGTAATCAAGCTGCACAATGTCGTTTTACCGGAGCCAGATGGACCGACTATCGCCGTAGTGGTTTTGGCCGGGATCGTCAGATTGACATGGTTCAAAATTCGGTGATCGCCATAAGAAAAGCCAACATTCTGTAATTCAATCGTGGTATCTTTCGGAGCAATATCTTTGCCGGACAAATCCATTACTGGAGTATCGTCAATAGCGTTCACCTTGTCGATGGAACTTTCTATTAACCGAAGGGCAAAGGACTTTCCCCCCGCCGCCTCCAGTTCACTGAAAATCAAGAAAGAGGCAACACACATCAGCAAGCAGTACACCAACGTCATGCTGCCTTGCAAATAGAACAGGATAGAGCAAAACATGATTGCCACACTCGCCAATCGCAAAACAAACAGTTGTACCATTCCGTAAGGTCCAAAAACAGTTTCCAGTTTGGTATTGCGTGCACGGCTTTCCTCAATGGCCTGTTTCATTTTCTGGTTCGATTTGCCACCGAGATTGAAAGACTTTACAATGCCCATACCCTGGATATATTCCAGTGTGGTGCCTACTAAATCCTCCTGTGCCGCCTGCCGTTTAGGAGATACTTCCTGTGATTTCTTTTGAAGTACGGAGTTACAGAGCAAAAACAGCGCAATCCCCAAGCAAGCCAGCAGACCAATCCTCCAGTCGAAGAAAAACATCACAATGGTAATGACCGTTACATGGATAAAACCGTGGATCACTGTAATCAGAACTGATGGCGCATTATTCTCTACATCACTGATTGTTGTGGTGACGGTAGAGGTCAGATTCCCCAAACTATGGCTGTTAAAGTAGCCCATCGGCATATACTTCATCCTGTCGCCTATATGGATGCGCTTATCCGCGCACATAAAATAGCCAACTCTTGTTTGAGAAAAGTCTGAAATATAACTACAAACGATTTTTCCAATCACTCCTGCCAAAAGAAGCAGAAACGCGAACAAAATATCCTGCCCTTTGATTCCTTCCATCAATCCGTTGAGGATCAGAAAAAGAGCGCCGATCTGAAACATATCAAAGATTGAGTGCAGCAAGCTGAACACCACTGACTTTTTCAAAACCCCTTTCCAGTGGCCAGAAAAAGCATATATTTTCTTTAAGGCAGTAATCATGCTGTTGCACCTCCTTCATCGCGGCTCCCAATATGAGCCTTCCACATTTCTTTATAGAGCGGGCATTTTTTCAGAAGTTCCTCATGCGTGCCGGTTGCCTCGATTCGCCCCTGATTCACCACCACAAGCTGATCCGCACCTGTCACCGTATAGAGTCGATGAGCGACCATAATCAGCGTTTTGCCCTGTACCAATTTAGAAATAGCTTCTTGAATCAGGCTTTCATTCTCAGGGTCAAGGTAGGCTGTTGCCTCGTCGAAGATAATAATAGGAGCATCTTTCAACATAGCTCTGGCGATGGCAATTCGCTGTCGCTCACCACCCGATAAGTGGCCGCCTGCACCGCCCACAATCGTGTCATACCCATGCTCCAGGCCCATGATGAAGTCATGGCAGCCACACTTTCGGGCAACATCTTCCACTTCTTGATCGGTAGCCGACAACCTCCCCATACGAATGTTTTCACGGATACTTTCATCAAAGAGGTAATTATCCTGCGATACATAGGACACATACGAGGAAAGCTGCGACAGGGGAATATTTTTCAAATCCACCCCGCCAAGAGAAATAGTGCCGGATGTTGCCTCCCAAAAGCCGGTAATCAATTTAGTAATCGTTGATTTGCCTGAACCGGAAGGCCCAACTAAAGCCGTCATTGTTCCAGGTTGTATTGTCAAATTGATATGATCCAATATCGGCTTCGAGTCATTCAGGTCATAAGAAAAGGAAACATCCTGGAATTGAATAGACTGGTTGTGAATATCAGCATCATGATCCGGCCGCACCATTTCCGGTGCATCCAACAGATTTCCCACTTCTCCGACAATCGTGCCAAGCTGCGAAATATTGTCAGTAAATTTAATTGCTCCCAAAATCGGACCAACAATGCCCAGGGACAAAATCATAATGGTCAGAAAGACCGGGGCAGACAAGGTTCCATGTTGATACAGAACGGCACCAATGGGAAGAACCACCAGCCAAACACTGGGCCAGATAGTATTGCTCATGGACATAAACAACTGCGTGTCCTTCATCCAATCGACCGCATAACTGGCATCATCATTTACTGCATCAGAATACTTCTGATAAGAGTTAGCCGACTGATTAAATGCTTTAATAACCTCAATGCCACCTACATACTCGATAATGGTTGCGTTCATTTTTTGAACCCGTTTCATCAGGCCGGAAAAGCGTTCACTATACCCCCGTGACATTCCCATGTAGCACAGAAAACCAATAGGCAGAGTCACAAGAGAAGCCAGTGCCATGCGCCAGTCTAAAACAAACAGATATACAATAATGCACAGCGGGACGAACAGATTCGATGTCATTTCCGGAACCAGATGTGCGAGGATTGGCTCCATGCTCTCTACCCGATCAACGATGACATCCTTGAACCGGCCAGAGGATTGATCCATAATGTAACCCATTGGCACCCGTGAGAGTTTGTCGGCAATTTTAATACGGATCTCTTTCAAGGTCTGGAATGTCGCTGTATGAGATACGGTTGTTGAAAGAGTAGAAAAAAGCAGTTTCAATGTGAAACCAAGCAATATTACGCCGCACCACAGTGCATAAGTGTTTAGGGCAGTCACGCCATCAATCAGACAAAGCATGATATAAGCGATGGCGAAGTATGGAATCATCCCACAGGCCACACCCAAGATAGCCAGGATGATAGAGAGCGCATAGGCTCTACGATGTGTTCCAGTCAGCTCCCATAACCGCTTGACTGGCGATGGTGTTTGTTTCATCATCTCTCACCTCCATAAAAGCAATACGGGGCAGCCGGTACCTCCCGACCACCCCGCATCGTCAAGCTGTGTTATTCTGCCGGAGTGATTTGTGTCACATCCAGGAAAGCATAATCCGAAGCAAAGTTATAATCTGCGATCTTGTCCGTGTTATAGACAATCATATCCATCTGATGGGTCAAAGGAACATCCAATACCTGATCGAGATCGGTATTGATGAGCAGTTCAAACAGTTCCTTCAACCGGGCATCATCGTTGCAGGTCTTAAACTCACTCAATGCGGAAATAAACTCATCAGAATTATCTAACAGTGGGATGGAAACATCCTCTGGCATCTGAGCCATCATTGCAGAGAACCAGCATTGTGGCATTGCATAATTGAAGAAACCAGCAGTCATTGCGGTAATATCCCATCCTGTAGGTTCCATGTAACTTGCATACCACTCCATCTTTTCCATGCTCTTAATCTCTACTTCAATGCCAACTTCTGCAAGCTGGCTCTGGAACAACGTGGCAATGGAACCGATGGTACTGTCATCAGTAGGGCAGGTAAAGACCACATGAAGCGGTGTTCCATCCTTTTCCCGGATGCCAGTAGACTGATTCATGATCCATCCTGCCTCATCAAGAAGCTGATTAGCACGATCCACGTTATATGTATAATCCTCTGTACCGCAAATATCTGAGTAAGGCGTGCCATCAGGAACAATCGTATTCGCCACAGGTTCATAGCCATAGGTCAGGCCTTCAGAAATCGCCTCTTTGTCGATAGCATACGCCAAAGCTTGTCGTACACTCAGATCAGACAGATTTCCATTGAAATTCAGAATGATATTACGAACCGTGGAACCAGACGGAGCAAATTTGCCCTCAATTCCATCAATAGCAGTCGCCTGGTTATAGTCCTCATAACTCAATTCAGCGGAGCCATAGATTAAATCAATTTCACCAGTTTTCAATGCCTGTACACGGGAGGCATTATCCGGGATATACTTTGCAACGATCTTGTCGTAATAGGGCTGCTCACCCCAATAATTCTCATTACGAACAAAAGTGGTGTACTGTCCTGCTACATACTCGTCATAGATATAAGGTCCGGTACCAGCATATCCGTTGACTGTCTGGAAGTCACCCTGCGTAATCTGTTTAGGAGAAATCATAGTGCATACATCCGGCCAGCAAAAATCGTTGATGTATGCAAAGTACGGTGTATCATAGGTCAGACGGATGGTGTATTCATCCACCGCTTCAATATTGGTATAATTGACAACACCGGGCAGCGATGTAAAAGACGGATTGACATGCCAGGACTCAATATTGGCAATCGCTGCCTCTGCGTTAAAAGGCTCTCCGTCATGGAAGGTTACACCTTTCCGCAAGTAAAAGGTAAGCTGCGTACCATCCTCGCTCAGTTTCCAATCTTCCGCCAATACCGGTTTGATTTCCCCATCCACATATTTCACCAAGCCCTCATAGAGTAGCTTCTGAGTGGGGCGGTTATCCGCAATCATATAGAGGGGCGAAAGGGTTGTTGTTTCGCCAATCGTGGCGATATTTAAGACCTTTTCACCCGTTTCTGTTCCGCTTGTAGTATCAGCGGCATCGCTATTACTTTTGGTTCCGCCACAGCCAGCAAGCATACACATAACAGCAGCAAGAGCGAGGCCCAAAATACGTTTGGTTCGTTTCATCTTGTTTTGTTCCTTTCTGTGATTTTATATTTATCGAACGGCTTTTTTAGTAATTTTGCCGTGTTCGATCTCATAAATAACCTCGCAGAGCCGCGAGGCGATTTGCAGGTCATGTGTAATGACTAAATAGGCACAGTCATGTTCCTGCTCATATTCCTCCAAAAGTTGAAGAACCGCTTCCGTTGAAATTAAGTCAAGACCTGCGGTTACTTCGTCCAGAATTAGAAATTCCGGTGATATGGATAGGGAGCGCAGCAACGCAAGCCGCCGCTGTTCCCCGCCAGACAGTCTTCGGACCGGAGTATCAAGTAAGCTTTGGGATAAACCGGTTTGTTCCATCAATTCAGCAATACGTTTTTTTCGCTGTGATGGGGAAAAATCTGTCAGGTTTACAAGGGCTTCTTCTACATTTTTGGATGTACTCCATGATGGATTTAGGGTTCCACCAGCATCCTGGAATACCGCTTGAATCTTGCCACGATATTTTCTCCATTCTCGCAAGCTCCATTTTGTGGTATCTACGCCATTGATAAGGATGCGTCCTTCAGAGGGGCGTTCCAATCCAATCATCAATCGAGCCAAGGTGCTTTTTCCGCTGCCGCTTTCTCCCATAATGGCGATGCTATGACCCTGCTCCCATATCAGAGCGGCATGATCCAATGCACAAAATGTCTCCCCCTGCGCATCATAGTAGGTTCTGGTGAGGTTATCTAATTCAACGCGGTCCATTTCCAATTCACCTCCTCTCGGTGGCAAGCAGCTTCGGCAAAGCGCTTAGTCCATGGCTGTTGCGGTTGAATGAATAGCTGCTCAGTTGCCTGCGTTTCAATAATTTTGCCACGTTCCATCACATGAGTGATAGGGCATAGGGCTTTCATTGCCTCAGTATCATGGGAGATGAATAAAATCGCTGCTGTCTTTTGATATTTTCTCAGTAACTCCAGCAGTAAATCCCGATTTGCTTCATCAAGAGCACTGGTCGGCTCGTCTGCCAGAACATATTTAGGCTTCGTCCCCAAAATCAGTGCCATAGCAATCCGCTGGAGCATACCACCGGATAACTCTCCAGGATATGCACTCAACACTCGCTTGGTATCAGTCAGATTAACCTGTCGCAACACATTTTCCGCAAGTGCATAGGCCTGCTTTTTGTCCAAACCAGTGTGCGTACGGAGCGTTTCAATAATCTGACGTTCCATCTTTGCGTGTGGGAAAAACGCTGTCATTGGGTTTTGTGGAATAAATCCAATCGTCTTCCCGCAGAGTGCTCGACGCTCTTTCGCACCATGTATCAGCAAATTATCTCCATCCAGGAGAATTTGCCCCTGTGTGATCTCCAGATCACCACTGTTCATACCCATAATGGATTTAATCAAAGTTGTTTTTCCAGAGCCACTAGCCCCAGTCAGTCCAATACAAGTCCCTTCATCAATAGATAATGAGACATCGGTTAAAATCGGTGTGTTATTTTTTACTTTCACAGTCAGATTTTTAATCTCAAGCATCAGGCCCCCTCCTTTTCCAAAAGCCTCCCTAAGTAGTTGAAACAGAGGGAGCTGATAAAAATAAAGAAGATCGGGTAAAAGAGCAACTGCGGATGAGTCCCAGCCAATGCCCTCGCATCGGAAAGCATAACTCCCCAATCAATTACATCATCACCCAGAGAAAGACCGATGAATGAGAAACCGGAAATCGCAATAATCATTTCTGCACAGGAAAGGCAAATAAATTGCACAACGTCACGGATAATATTGGGAAGGATATGTACCAGCATAATTCGCATTTTGCTTGCACCGCAGGCAATCGCGCACATGATGTATGCTTTGTCGTACTCACCCTCAATCAAAGTTTTAACCAACTTAATCATCCGAAGAACCAGCGATGCCGTCAGTGCCACTAACATGGTGGGGATACTATTCCCCCAAATACCAATAAAGATAATCAGATAAGCCACAGGCGGAATCGCTGTAACTGCGTTCAAAATACTTTCTGCAAGAATATTTCTGCGGCGTCCCGTCTTTGCCAGCAAGATGCCAAAGAAGATACCAAGCAAAATGACAATAGCTGATCCTACCAACACAATGCCTAAAGTTATTTTCCCGCCTTCGAGAATGCGTGAAAACTCACAACGGCCAAAATCGTCTGTACCAAACGGATATTCTGCGCTGCTGGATAGATATTTACCCCGAATATTTGTGGTCGTCGGATCGTGGGGTGCAAAGAACGATCCAAACAAGAAAAATAGCAATATTACAATCGGGATTGAATACGAGAGAATATGTTTTGTCCGGCTCATAGTCTGGCCCCCTCTCTCGCAGAAGCATCCCGTTGCAAAATCCGCCGTAATATATCCGAAAGGATATTGAACATTACCAGCGAAAACGCAAGAAACAGAATTGTTGCGTGGATAACTGGTGAATCCCGATACAACACGCTGTCGATAATCAAATAACCAAGCCCTGGCAATGAGAACACACGCTCTACAATCGCAGAGCCGGCCATACAAAGTCCGAGCATCTGACAGAAATTGGGGAGAAGTGTTACTACTGCGCTGGGGAGTGCATAGCGGAACAGAATCTTCCCCTCAGATAAGCCACGACAACGAGCATAAAAAGCACTATCCTGTTCCATCTCTTTTTTGATATTGTTTGCCAACATAGGAGAAAACAATGCAATACATCCGATTGCGATACATACTGCTGCGGGGAAATAGCGCACAAATCCTGTATTTCCCACTACCGATGTTACACCGAGTTTAACAGCAAAGATGTCAATATAGGTACTAGCAAAGAAAAACGAAGGAATAGAAACTCCGGCTATGCACAAAAAAATCAATGCACGACCAATCATTCGCTTTCTCGTCAAATAACAAAGGCATCCTATCAGCAAAATAAAAATGGCTTGAATAATAGCCGAAATTATAACGATTGTCACAGTTATACCAATGGCTGTTGTAACCTTTTCAAATACTGATTGGCCACTTACAAAAGATTTACCGAAGTCTAAATGAAATGCATCTCGAACCCATTTCACATACTGCACAGGCAAGGAATCATTAAGCCCCATTTTTTCTCGCAGAGCTTCCATTTGTTCATCCGTAAAACTAAATGCGGCCATAGAGCGCCTGGCATACGCTTCTGCTGGATCAATGGGTGAGAGACGAACAAGTAAAAACGAAAGAATAGTTACAATTAAAAGAGAAATTACCAATTCTCCCAGTTTATTTATAATAAAACGTCTCGTTGCTTTGCTCATTACCAAATTCCTCCTTTCGTAAATAAATAAGCGGTGTGGTTAGAGTTATCTAACTACACCGCCCATAATACTGTATTTTCCGAAAGGAAACCACTCCAAGAAGTCAAAACCTATCCAAAAAGCCAATTACTTTTTAGCATTGCGATACTCTCTCGGAGACATCCCAATAATAGACCTGAAAGCAGATGAAAATTTATTTGGATTTGAATAACCTATTTTTCCTGCAATTTCAGATATAGATAATTGAGTTGTAAGTAATAGCTGTGCCGCCATTTGAATTTTGTATTCCTTTTGAAAAGCATATATAGGTTTTCCATAGATTGCTTTAAAGCAATCTTTCATTGTTGTCAAACTTAATCCATAACAAACTGCCCATTCAGCCAATGAATATCTTGTATCTAAAGAATCCATCAGTTCTTGCTTCAATTCTTTTATTTTTCGGATTGTACTGCCTGGATAATAAACGGACACTTCTAAATTCTCTTGCGGAAGTATTTCAGACAATAGAAAGAAAATCTCTAATGCCTTTAATCGTAAGTAACCTAATCGTTTTTTGTTTTTTTCCTCACAAACTTCTTGAAATACATGATTCAATTCAGGAGGAGCTTTTACAACTGTGCAGCAGCGATCCGTACAAAATCTCGAGGTCAATTCAGATAAATCAATAGAAATTCCTTCTACAATATCCTTGAATTGACTTCCGGTAACACTCATATCTACAATCAAAGCTACACCATCGTACAATCCAGTAGGAAATGTAGGAGGTTCTCTATGAGGACTAAGGACACTAATTGCAATATCACCTTCCCCCAGATATGTAAAGTAATCCCGCTTATATTCACATTCATACCTTCCTGCGCTGCAATATGCAATTTCTAAAATATGAGGCATTGCTTTGTTTCTTGAAAAACAAGAAAACGCCTGAAAGGATGTATATGCTAAATCTATTCCAGGAAATAAATGAATACATTGCATGGTTCCATTGGGCGTATCGCATTCAATTTGATATTTTGTCCCATTATTACTCTTTTCAAGAATATGCGCCCCTGTGCTGAACAATGCAGGGTCGATCTCATTTCGCTCTTTCATTAAATCACCTCCCGGATTACTAAGACTATGATGAAGTTATCAAAGACTAACCAAAGTATATAATACTTATTTCTCAAAGTCAATTTACCGTGCAGAGTAATCCACTACACACTTTCCCTATTTACCTGATACATCAACATATTCCTTCCATCATTCCCCTCCACCAAAATAAGTATAATTGTTCCTTTTCACCGGCACAATAAGGTTATTCCATTACATAAACTGGAACGATACAATATTTTTGAAGTGAACGATTATGCCGATTGATGATTTAACTGCTTTAGGACAGAAAATGCGAGAAGCCCGAAAGAATAAAGAACTGACACAACAAGAACTTTCTGATCTGAGCCATGTTTCTGTAAAGCAAATCGCCAATATCGAAAAAGGGAAAATGAATCCTTCCTATTTGATTTTGAGAGCATTGGCAAAGGTCCTGCACATCTCTTTATATACGCTTATAAATCCAGATATTTCTCTGGAGGATGAGGGTGTCAATCAGATGAAAATGCTTTATTCCAGCTGTCCGCCAGAAATGCGTGACACCCTGTTGCATCACACCCAGGAAACGGTGAAAGAACTTACAGAGTTGTCCGAGAAATTTGAAACGAATTGAGCCAGTGAGTGAAATTTAACGATTCTCTCACTGGTTCTTTTCATTTCATATAAAATTAAAATTTCAATCAAATAAAAAAATCAACTTACACATATTAAATTTCTCTTCATAGGTTATAACTTATATTTTAATTTTCAAAGTATGCCGTATCCCATGATCGTTCCGTTATTGATATCATAGCTTCTCTTGTTCACGGCATCACTGGAGTTTCCTTCTACCGTGTATACGGTACTGCCCTCGGTTTTCTCTACGATTCCTACATGGTCTGAGGTTCCATCTCCGTTCCAGTCAAAAAAGATTAGGGTTCCAGGTGCTGGCGAATATCCCCGGCTTTTCCACTTTTCCTTGCTCTGGAACCATGCGATTCCGTCATCGCACAGAGAGAACTTTGGCATCTTACCGCTCTCGATCAGTCCTGCCTGATCCCCACACCAGCTGGCAAAGCAGGCACACCATGCCACATGACTGTCAAAGCCATACCACGACCAGAACTTCTGACCACCTTCATTTCCAAGCTGGGTAAGTGCCACGGATACAATCTGTCCGTTGCCACCAAACAGGCCGGCAAACAATCCTCCGCTGGAATAATACCGCAGGACGTGCGGAACGTACTCTGGATCGCCATAGGCACTCCATCCATGTGAAGCTGCCTGCTCATTGGAAAACTGCAGGGCGTTTTCTGCACTGTAACCGCCATACTTCCGTATCGCCCATGTTATGTATCCGTTGCCGTAGTTATATCCTTGCAGGGACAGCTTCAGCTTATCCATATCCTGTGGACTGGTGCATCCGGCTTCCTTCAGGCAGTCCGCATAATACTGGATTCCTACCTGTATGGAGTAGTCTGTATCCTGGATAGCATTTGGACTGTTTGCGTACCGGGTGTTGTATGGACACTCACTACTCTGCATAGGATCGGTTCCCCGGCCGCCGGATTCCTGCATCATGATCGCCTGTATCACGGAGACATATTCGGGGATTCCGTACTGGTTGGCATATTTCTGTATGGTTGCCGTATAGGAAAGGACTTCCTGGCTGAGTGCTTCGCTGCTCTCCGAGCTTCCAGAAAATGCCGCACCGCCAACGATTCCAACCATGATGACCAAGAGAAGAACGATAACTGCTCCGGCGGCTCCCAGTGCAGCCATCATGGACTGCACGGTTTTCGCTGCCGCTTCCACGGCGGCCTTGGCTGCCTTGAAGGTATTCTGACCTGCCCTTGCCGTTTTCTGCATCCGGCGGACGCTGTTAGAAGTCTGCATGGCAGCTTTCTTTGCCGCCTGCTTCGCCGCCCTTCGTTCCATCTGCTTCTGCATCCGGACCGTCAGGGCGTTGGAACTGGTCGCACGGAGCTTCTGCTCTGGCTGGACGCTGATCTTCACAGATGGAAGGGCAGTCTTAATAGTACGCCGCTGTATGGTTTTCGGCTCCGGCTGTTTCCTTGGTTTTTCCTTGATCCGAATGGTTTCCGGCTGTTTCTGACGGATGGCGGTCTGCCTTACTGTATCTTTTGCTTCCTTCTTCCGACTCTGTTCTCGGATGGAGAGCTGCTTCATTTCTGCTATCTCCTGTCCGTTCTGGATTCTTGGTGTCTCCCTGGCAGCCCGGATCTTCTGCTCTTTCGTTTTGACGGCATCTGAAACCGCCTTTTGCCGCTGGGCTTTCTGAATCTGTACTTCCCGGCTCTTCTGCTCGGGTGTTTCCCGGCTAGCAGGATCGGCGGTCTGTGTGTCCCCTGTTCCTCTGGCGGTTTCTTTCTCCGCTTCTTTTTCTGCTTCTTTTTTGTCAGCGGCTCTCTGTTTGATCTTCTCGTAGGAAGTCTGTGCGGCTGTCTTTCCGGCTCTGGTTACAGTTCTGCCTGTCTTTCTTGCAGCCCATTCCTCTGCGGATGTGACTTTCCCACTGGCATATTCGGATGGGGACTGTTCTCCCATGTCATTGTCCCTGGCATTTGCGATGGTCTGGGATTTTTCCTTGCTCTCCAGTATGGCCGTCCGCATCAGCTCCTTGGGGATTCTGGAGGCAGGATTTTTGGTCTTTGGTTTTGTTGTAACTTCTTTGGTTTTAATATCCTTCATCTCTCACCTCCAGTCCCGGCTTGTCCCGCTCTTACGCTTCGCCCGGCTTGGTCGTCATCAGGCGGTACAGCTTTGTATTTCTTGGAAACGAATTTTCAAACGGCACCAGATTTCCGGAACAGCGGATCAGACCATGGCCGGCACCCACATTGGTGATGTAGGATAACTGGTTGTCTGAAATATTCAGAAGTGCCGCCAGCTCATCCCGGTCGGTGGTAGCCTGATTCAAAAGGATCAGGAACTCACTGTTCGCCAGCATCAGGCGGGCGGTATCGGATTTCAGAAGTTCCTCAACGTTCTGGGTAAGTCCGGTTACAAATCCGGAATACTTACGGATACGCTTGTACAGGCGGTAGAAAAAGTCCGCACTGTATTCATAGCGGAACAGCAGATAAAACTCATCCGCAAAGATCCATGTCGTTTTTCCCTTCTTCCAGTTCTGGATCACACGGTTAAAAATCGAATCCAGTGTGACCAGCATGCCAAGGGGCATCAGCTGTTCGCCCAGCTCCCGGATGTCATAGTCGATGATACGGCTCTTCGTGTTGACATTGGTTTCCTGGGCAAAGGTGTTCAGACTGCCATTGATAAACAGTTCCGAAGACAGAGCCAGCCCTCTGGCTTCTTCTTCCGGCTGGAGCATGAGTTGTCGGTACAGGTCCTTTAAGGTCGGCACCTGCCCTTTGTAACCGCCCCTCATATAATCCCGGTACACATCTGCGGTGCAGCGGTCAAGGATGGATTTCTCCTTTGCCGAAAGGTTTCCGGCTCCTACGAGCTGCTCAAACAGGGAAAGGATAAATTCTGACTTCTCAATCAGAGGATTTCGGTCATTGCCATAGGCAGAATCCATATCCAGTGCATTCAGATGGGTATCCGAGGTTGCCGAGATCCGGATGACCTCTCCGTTTAAGGCTTCCACCAGAGAAGCAAACTCCGACTCCGGATCGAGGATGAGGATGTCATCTTCCGTGGAAAGGGCAAGGTCTACGATCTCCTCTTTTGCCGAGAAGCTCTTGCCGGAGCCGCTGACACCCAGTCGGAAAGAGTTGCCGTTTAACAGCTTCCTTCGGTCTGCCACCAGCATATTTTTGCTGACGGCATTCTGCCCATAATAGATGCCTCCCGGCTGCATGATTTCCTGCGTATGGAACGGGATCAGGACGGCGGTGGATTCTGTAGTAAGGGTACGCACTGCATCGATTTTCCGCAGGCCATACGGCAGGACGGTATTCAGTCCATCGACCTGTTGCCACTTCAAAGTTGCCATCTGGCAGAGATGTTTTCTCGCAATGGAATACAGGGTTTCCGTATCGGAGTCCAGTTGTTTCTTGCTGTCTGCCATATGTACCATTGTCAGGATGCCGAACATCATCCTCTGATCCCTGGTGGTCAGATCGTCCAGCATTTCCTTGGTCTCTTTTCTCTGCAGCTCCATGTCATAGGGAACTACGGCTGAAAAGTTATTGTTGGCATTCTGGCGTCTCTGCCAGTTGGTGACGTTTGTCTCCACGCCCAGCAGTCGGTTCTGGATCTCACGCACCGCTTCGTCTGTCGGTACGGGGATGATATCAATGGACAGCATCAGGTTCCTGCCAAGGCTGCACAGTTCGGAGATCATCTCATCCTTTACATAGCTGGCGTAATCTTCCATAAAAAGGACTCTGCCGTACTGCTCGCCCAGCTTGAAATGGTCGTTATGGAATTCCATCGTGTCCGGGCAGATCCAGTCTTTGAAGCTGTGTCCTTTTTTCGCAAAGGCTTTCATGTCAAATGGAAAACTCTGTGGAACGTCTGCCTTGAAAAAGTCCCGGAAGATCTGTAGCCTCTGCTCTGCATCCAGCTCTTCCCCAATAGAGGACAGCTTGGCCAGATGGGTGATGATGTCCGTTCCCACACGTGCGAAATAGGTTCTGGCTTCATCGATGTTTTTCTTGTGGACGCTGATGGTCAGATAGCGTTCCTGGTAGATACTGTTGTTGGTACCGGAGATCTTGGAAAGGAGCATGTCATTGTACTCTTTCCGGTACTCGTCCAGACCGTCCCCTTTCATCGGGATCAGCAGGGACTGCTCAAACTCTTCCTTGTTGATCTTACGATTGTTCAGGGTGATCTTCGCCGTACAGCCAGAATCCAGTGCATTTAAAAGTTCAGAGTAGTCCAGGAACATTTCCGTCTTGTCCGCTTTACTGGCAATGGAATAGTTGATATCCGTAAACCGGAATGTCCTGGAATACTTGCTCTCCACCTGAAAAATACCATCTGGCCAGATCTTGCGAATCGGGATGGCCTGCTGGACAGACTTCGGTACTTTAAATTTTTCCTTGTCCTGTTTCAGTGTCTGACTCAGGGTTTTAATCAAAGGCATCACCCCTTCCTCTTCGCTTCTTTGGTTTCTTCTGTTTCGTCCGCTTCTTTTCCAGAAGTTCCGCTCCGTTTCCCATCATTTTCTCACCCAGCCGCAGGCTCTCTTCCATGCAGGAAAAGTACAGGTTCTCCGACTTAAATACCAGCCGCTTCGGGTACAGCAGTTCGGATTTAATGACTACCCATGCAAACTGTTCTGCCGTCATGCCGTGGTAACGAAAAAAGCCGCAGGCTGCAAAGGGAGCCGCCCCAAGGATGCACAGCCATCCGGTTACCTGTTCCCCGGCATATTTCCGGGTGACAAAATAGATTCCAAGGGCTGCCAGGATCGCCAGTACCGAAAATAAGCACTGCCGGAAGCTTAAGCCCCAGAACATTGACTCCTGATAGTCTCGGATTTCTTTATTCATTTTCACTTCCATGTTGTTTTCTACCTTTCTCTTTGTAATCTCTGTTTTTTCTTTTGTTTCTGTTTTGGTACATCCCTTTGCCGGATGCCATTTCTTTCCATAAATCTTTTTGTTCCTTCCGGATCAAGCTCTGCCAGTTTTTTCAGGTCGAATGCAACCCTCTGGAAAATGCAGTAACCGGAGGATGCGGTATCCGGCTGTATCGTTCCCAGCTTATGCTGCTTTATAAAACGAAGCTTTTCTTTGCTGAAATTGTGGTCGATATAGGCTTCATTGATACCGCCCAGCGGAGCAAAAGGCAGGTTTACCGTAAGGTCTGCAAAGCTTTCCGGGTATCCATCTTCCATATGGTAAAGCCCGATATAGAGATTGTCATCGCTCATGTAACTGTCTATCCTGAGAAATAATTCCTCCCGGCCATACTGCCAGTCGTAGCTCAGTGTCTTTGGTTCTTCCATTTTTTTCGCCTCCTATAATCCCATGATTTCTTTTACGATACGGTCGGATGCCTTGACTGCCCCGACAAGTACAAGCAGGTTAAAGACCAGTTCCCCGACATAATTCCAGACAATGGTCACGGCGGACAGGCTGGTGTCCCCGATGGCCGGCGGACTTGCCGCAAATACCGAAAAGATGATGCAGGCCAGTGCGATGATGGCTCCTTCCAAACATACTCCGGCATAGGAACGGATAAAGTTCTTTCCTACAGACTGGGTTGGCTCCCCGGCAAAGGTTGCCAGCGGAATCGGTGCGATGGCCGTGTACATGTACAGCTTGAACATTCTTCCATATACGGTCAGGATCATTACAAAGGAAAGCACGGTAATTAGCAGACTGCCTAACAGGGTTACGATCCACAAAGGGATGGATTCCAGCATCCCGACCGCTTCGATCTTGTCCACGATCTCCGAGGGCAGTTCCGTTACGGTTCCCCCTGCCATCCCGGAGTGGGACATGATGTTTGTCACGATGCCCTGCACAATGGAAAAGATCGCAGTCAGAAGCTCCATGCCGGACATAACGGCTCCCTGTGCCAGTGCAAAACGGATAAAGGCTTTCACTACGTGTTCCGGCTTTTTCATATCCGTGAAGCTCCCACAGGTTTTTACCAGCCCTGCCGCAAAGAACAGAACCAGCAGGCCGTACCCGATGGCTTTCAGTCCACCGTTGATGTTCATCATCACGCTCCAGATTGCCCCGCCCTTGAAATTCTCCGGGCTTTGCGTCAGCAGTGTCCAGATTTCAGCCAGCTTGTCGCTCCAGGTCTGCAAGGCAGAATTTAGATTCTGTACGATCCAGTTATCACTCAAACAGTTTCACCTCCCATCCTCAAAAGTGAGCAGGGAGCCGGCATTTCGCATGGCTCCCCTTCTGGACTCTTCTCCTATCCCATGATCAGGTCCAGGATCTCTTTTGCAAAGGTAATAATGATACCGCCTGCCAGTGTCAGAAATCCGTTTGCCCTCTGGCTTGGATCGTGGCTCTTTAAGGACAGACCGACCTGCACGATACCAAATCCCAGCAGGATCAGGCCAATGGCGCGGATCAGGGAAAAGATAAACGTAGACAGGTTATTGACTACGGTCAGCGGATCGCCTGCGGCATAAACGCAGGTCGCCCCAATGCAGATCGACAGTACCATGACTGCATACAGAGCAAACAGTTTCTTCTGCCCTCTCTTCATCTTCAGCGGTGCGGTCTCTTTCCTGATTTCTGTGTGTTTCTTATTTTTCAGTAAATTCATTGGCATTCCTCCCATCAAAAAAGCTCCCCGATGATGTCCTCATCCAGAAGCAGTTCGTAATCGTCATATCTTGTTTCGTCAAATGTAAAATCGTCATGCGCCAGCGGTGCTTTCGCATAATTGAACGGGCCGGCACCTCCGTCCTCGGTATACCGGATGTTGGGATGCTTCATCAGGTCATACTTGGCATCCAGTATGGGCCGCTCCCCGCGGATAAACAGAAGTGCATTCTGGTTATCCAGCATACGGACTTCATCCGGCTGTAACAGCTCCCTTCCGCTCTGCTGGAAGTTGGTGGAGTAGCTGCCGGATTTTCCTTTGGTCTGCCCGTAGGTGTTGGTGTCTATGGTTTCTTTCCCCAGTAATTCTGATACATATTTGTGTGTCTCTTTTTCATTGCCGCCCAGGTACAAAAACTCATCGCAGTTGCCCACCAGACTTTCCCAGGAGTCCTTGAACAGAGCCTTTAGCTGGCTCATGTTCTGGATGATGATGCTGCAGTAAATGGAACGGGAACGGCAGGTTGCCAGGATCTTCTCAAACTCATTTGGCAGGGATACGTTTGGAAACTCATCCATGATGCAGTTGACCGGAACCGGGAGGGCACCGCCATGCACACGGTCTGCCATGTAATAAAGCGTCTGGAAAAGCTGGCTGTAGATCATGCCTACCAGATAATTCAAAGAGGTGTCTGCATCCGGGATACAGCAGAAAAGCGCAACTTTTCTTTCTCCCATGCTGGAAAGATCCAGTTCATCAGTATTGGTCAGCTTGGCGATCTGCGGCAGATTGAAGGCTGCCAGCCGGACACCTACACTGATCAGGATGGACTTGGCGGTCTTTCCTGCTGCCTGCTTGTAAATGTGATACTGCTTGACGGCAATGCTGTCCGGGTCCCGCATCTCCAGACGGTCAAACAAAATGTCCAGAGGGGACTCGTAGTCCTCGTCCTCTTCTTTTACCTGTGCCGAGCCTAACATCTCCATGATCATGGCGAAGTTCTGTTCTTCCGGCGGAGCTTCGTGGAGCAGATACAGCATCAGTGCCTGAAGCAGTGCGGTTTCGCTCTTCTCCCAGAAGGGATCAGAGGACTGGGAACCTTTGGGTGTGGTGTTTTGTATCAGATTGGAAATAAGACGGAGCACGTCTTTGTCATCGTGGACATACTCGAATGGATTGTAGCAAAAAGATGTGTCGGGATTGATGAGGTCAAAGACACGCACCTCATATCCTTGCTTTTCCAGCAGACCGCCTGTCTTTCGGAGCAGCTCGGCTTTCGGATCGGTGATGACCATCGAACAGCAGCACTGCATGATGTTTGGCAGGGCAAAGCCTCTGGATTTTCCTGCACCGGAGCCTCCCACTACGAGAATGTTGAGACATCTGCGGTGCTTGTGGGTGTCAAGGCTAATGCGGAAGTTTTGTGTCAGCAGGATGTTCTGGGAGTACGGCTTCTGGCTATATTTCTTACAGATCTGCCGGGCATCGCCCCATCTGGCAGAGCCATGTTCTTCCCCTCTGCGGTAGTTCTTCTGACTGGAATAAAAAATGCCGATCCCAGCTGCGTAAAGTAACGTGCAGACCAGCATCGACTTGATGGTATATTCCGTATAATGAAACTGGAAGGGATGGTTCAGCTTTTCTGTGAGAACCTCCATCAGCTCGAAAAGATTCCTGCCCGGCTGGATGGCATCCGCAAGCAGGATTGCTACCCACCAGATGACAGGCAGTCCGGCAAGCCAAATCATCCAGTCTGACTTCCGGCTGTTTGTTACCGGGATGGCTGCTGTTTGGGCCTCTCTGCTCTTGGCAGGTCCGTAATGTGGAAGCTGTCCACTCCCGGAACGAGGGCAAGGCTGCTTCCATTCTCCCAGTTTACGTGGATCTGCCCTGCATCGTCTACCATATCCACCTTACCTTTTAAGCCGGGTGGCATGTGGCTCTCCCCCTCCATGCTGTTAAGCGTGACCTCGGTTCCCGGCGGATATCTTCTCCGCATGGCTTCTATTCTTTCTTGTGTCATATTTCTGTATATTTGTACCACATCCTTTCTTCATCTTCCCCTTCCACGGTATGGGCAGTATCTGGATTTCATGATCTTTAACAGGACGCTGTCGATCCCATCGGAATAGCGTCCGTTTTTCAGGTATGTGTCCCGGAGCTGGTTTAAGGCTTCCACGGATTTGCTGTGTTCGGCTTCTGTCAGGTAGAGCTTTCCCTCTTCCTGCTCTGCCAGCTTCAGAACCAGATCCCGTGTGGTATCCACCGGAAGCCCCTGTTCTTTTTCCTGCCGGAACACTTCCCGGAGTGCATGGATCAGCATGTGGTTCATGATCCGGTCCATCTTTACATATCGCATTCTTGTCATAGGCGAGCCTCCTTATTTCCTCTTTTTTCTCAACCACAACATACCACACTTCCTCCCGGAAAGCTACTGCAAAAGAGCCGGAAAAGCCCCTTTTTATCAGCGTTCCGGAGACTTTTTACTCTTGGCAGGTTTCTCCGTTTTTTCCTCCGGGATGGCAAATTCATCGGTCATAAATTCCTGCTCGCTTTTGCCAAGGTTGCGGTCTACCTGCTTGCCAATGGAATAGGCTGCACTCTTTACATCCTGGATAAAGGAGCGGAGTTCTTTCGGATCTTTCTGTCCGAATGCCTGCATCTGGCATACCTTGTCAAAGGAAAAACCGGAGACATCCACGCCGTATTTCTGTGCTGTCACATACGCCGCACAATAGGCCTGTGCCGATACCCCTGCCCGGCTGTAGCTTCCATCGTGATGGTCAAGGGATGCACAGGCCAACTCCCGGCTGATGGAATGGAACGTTGCATTTTCGCTCATGCCATTTCGGACATAGATCGTCCGCTTGTTCGGGATGTACTGTGCCTGTACCTTATCCGGCAGATTGTCTGCGATCTGAATCCGTACCTCGCTGTCGGTCAGCAGTGCTTCCATCAGCTGGTCCATCGGCTTTGGCTCTGCCTCTTCCGGCTGCTTGGTACGGATCTGGCTGATGTCATAGGCTTTCTGGATGGAGTACCCCTGCTGGATGACACCGTCCTTTTCATATTCCTGTCCGACAATGAAGTTGTATCCCTTGCTTCCGGTCTTGACTACCTTGCCTTCTTCCTTCCATTTTTCAAAGGTCTTGACCTGCCGGATCTCCGGATTCTGTGCATAAAGCAGGAACAGGTTGTCTGTCCTCTGCGGCTTGCACTGTCCCATAAAATCAAGGAATCCTTTTAAGGAGTCCCCATTCTGGAAGACCTCCTGTGCCTTTCCATCGATCATACCCCAGATTTCTTCCCTCTCCTGCTTTTTCTGTGCGGCATATTCTTCTTTCGATAACCGCTGGGCGGACTGCTCCTGCGAGTCCTGCCCTAAAAATTTTGTCAGGTCCATCTCCTACCTCGCTTTCACCTTTCGTTTATTTCTTGCTTTCTTCTGCGTTTTCCTTGGTCCACGGTTCTTTTCCCGGCTCCGCTTCTGGGATTCCTCTGCTTTTTCCCGTTTGATGTTCTCCAGCTCCCGGCGGACACTGGGACGCTCCTGTTCCCTCTGCCCTGCATCACTCCCTTTTTCCTGCCCGGTAGAAATATTTCTGCTGTGCAAGGAAGAGCCGGACAGATTCTCTTCCCCCTCTTCCTGCACCGGGATAAAATTTTCCGGTTCGGAAAACTCCTTTTCGGGATGATTCTGGTTCTTTTCCTCTTCAGAAAAGTCCATGTCACCGACCTGGAATGCTTCGTCCAGATCGCTGATTTCAAACTGCACCTCGCCCTCCGGCATCTGCACAGTTTCCTGTACTGCTTCGGTTTCCGGTGCTTCCATTCCGGCGGTTACCTCATGGACAGCTTCCCCGACTTCGCTCCTTACAAAATCAAGGTTCATCTTATCCATGACACGGTTGACTTTGGCTGCATCATCGGCAAAGACCATGACCTCGCTCATCTCCGGGTTCTTTTTATCCCGGATGATCACATAGAGCAGTCCTCGTTTCCTGCCCTCACTGCAGAATTCACGCAGGCGGTCAGATGGCACAGTGAAGAACTTCAATGGCTTGTTCTCCTTTAACATCCGCACCATTCTGGTCTTGCCCCTCGTTTTCTTCTGGTCTTTTAATACGGCGGCAACAAATACCGCCAGATGCTTTGCCAGCGTACCCGAAAGCCTGAGCCCGTGGTCCACGCCGTCCAGGGAATACCGGACGATCTGGTCCGCCGCATCGCCTCCATAATTCATATCGTTCACCTGCTTTCTGTTTCCTTTTGTCTGGTTTTCTCCGTCTTATCTTCTTCCTGTTCTGCCTGTCTCTGGATCTGCTCTGCCAGACGCATCCGCTCTTCCATCTCTCTGGACTGCTGTTCGATCCGGATACAAATGCGGATATCCTTCCGAAGCGGCTTCAGTACTTTGTTGATCTGACCGATCCTGACACCGTCCGGTTCGCTCCGGTAGAGCCGCTTCCGTTCTTTCGTGAGTGCCTGCACCTGTTCTTCCAACGGGGTACGGTAGGCGAGCAGTTCTTCACGGGTGGTGATTTGATGCTTCTGGAGAAATTCCATCTGCTCGATCCTGGCATCCAGTTTCCGGATATCTGCCCGGAGCACCGGGGAGATCCTTTTCGGCTTCTGCTTTAGAACACCCATCTGATACAGATAGGAATAGTACAGGGCCTGTATCCCCTTTAGCTTCTTTTTCGGGGTTCGGGAAATTCCTTCTTTCCCAGCAGGTGTCCTGCTCTTTGGCTGTAAGATCCACTGCCGGATACTCTCTTCTGAGTAATGCTTCCCCAGGCTCCGCAGACGGATATACCGTTCCATCCCCGGTGCTTTTAATGCAATGTACTTCCGGTTCAGCTTCCACTGGTATCCCCTCTGCTTCATCTGGTCCAGAAACTGTTTCCATGTGAAGCTTTCTGCCACCGCATCCCGGATATCCAGACGGATCGAGGTTCTCCAGGTCGGCTTTCCGTCCTGTTCTGCCATCCACTGGGCATAGGACTTCCCTTTGCCGTTTTTCGGCTCGATGACAGATAAGCCGTATTTCAGGCATAAGGCATCCGAAGCTTTCCGCACATCCTCATAGTAACTCCTGCTGTTGCTGTGGTACTTTTTCCCATCTTCCATGCTAACGGAATTAAACACGATGTGGTTGTGGTAATGCTCCGTGTTCAGATGGGTGGTGATGACTGCTTCGTATTTTCTCTGAAGGAGCCTTTCTGCCAGCTCCATGCCGATCTGGTGTGCCAGTTCCGGGGTGACTTCCCCTTTGGCAAAGCTCTGCACCAGATGGTAGCCCTGTACCCCGTCCATCTTGTGGTAGCGTTTCTTCGTTTCTACCATATCTTGATAGGCAGTCTCGCAGACACAGCCGATGGCATCCTCAAAAACGGAACGCTCTGTCTTGTCCCGGTTCATGGCGTAATCAATGGCTTCTTCCAGAGAGCCGGCACTCTGCCCTTTCTTTGTGGTCTTATCCTTATTTCGGATGTAAGTGATGGAATTGTCCAGACGGCTGACCGGGATGATACTGGTGTATGCCATCGGCTACCATTCCTCTTTGACCAGCCTCCATGTCTCTTTCGTCATGCGGAGCATTTCCCGGATACTCTCTTCCCCGGCCATCCCACAGCCGTTGGCTACATGGGCAAGCTGGTTGGCATTGTTGCACAGACCGGATATTTTCCGTAAAAGCTCTGCATGATGCTCACAGGGTCTTGCCCGGACTTCGCCGCCCATGACGATGGAACGGATATATTCCTCACGGGACAGGCCGCTTTTTTCTACCTGTTCTTCCAGAAAACGCAGCTCCTTTGCATTGAGGCGGACTGGTATCACATGGTTTCTTTTTCTCATCTCTTCACCTGCTTTCCAACGGGTTATTGATTACTCCATTACATTTCACGGTTTTTCCAGATCAGGAATCCTGTCAGCACGCCAATGGCTACGGCTGCAGCAATGATCTTTTTCTTCATATAGGCCTCACCCCCTTTCCGGTACCTGGCACAGCTCCATCGGGGCAAGCATGATTCCCCTCTTTTCCATCTCTTTTGCAAATTCCAGAAGGTTCCATTTCTTCCCATCGATCATAGCAGAATCGGCATCCAGATAGTGGCAGGTGGATACGTTCCGCTCTCCATTTGGGGCATTCTGCACAAGGCTCTCCCCGTCTGCCAGACGGAACAGTTCCTCTCCCTGGCTGTTTACAAAACAGATGCACACGCCGTGGTCGATGATCTCTTTCCGTTTTATCCGGCACCGCTCCAGCGCCTCGTCCTCCCGCTTTCCAGCTATGAAAAGACACATTGCAAAAACGCCCATTACTCCTCCAGTCATTGTGCCAAGTATAAATCCCAACATTTTTTCGTTCTCCTTTCGTCTGTTTACGGCTCGGTATGGGGGATTGGGGTTCTCCCCAAAGTGCGCTTGGATATCCAAACGCTATGCTTGCAAAACCAGTCGCATCCGGTTTCGTCCCCTCTGAACCAGTCGTTTTTCTGAATCATTCATTTTCCTTGATTTTGCTCAACCCATCCAGTGTGGTACAGATGATATGGAGTCTGTCAGCCATGCTGATCTCCGTGTTCATCGTCCCGGTGGTCTCTTTTCCGCAGACGACCACCATCCTGCACCGCCTTAAGATCTGGTGGGACATTCTCCGCATGGCCTGCATATCCTCTGCGTCCCCATCATCAAGGAATGGGGAAAAGCTGTACTGCGGGCAGATCGGCACATATCCCAATTCGTAGATCTTCCTGCAGTACCGCTGTACTTTGGTCTTTCCCTCTTCTGCAGAACAGCAGACATAAGCAAGTGCCTGTTCCAATACGACCATCTCCTTTCCTGACCGGACAGTTTACCTCTATCCGGCATGATCTAAAAAACACCCACAAAGCATTCTGGCTCTGTGGATGTCTTGTGGACATCTGGATTCTTTTCTTTCTTTTTTCAGATGTCTGGCAGACATCCGGTTACTGCGATTCTTCGTTTTCCGCTTCTTCCAATGCTTCCAGTGCAATGCGAACACGGTCGCTTCCCAGCTTATAATACACATCCGTCACTTCGATGCCGACCGCCTGATAGCCTGACTCTGCCGCCGCAAGGATGGTAGTACCAGCTCCGGCAAACGGGTCTAAGATCAGGCCGCCCGGCTCACAGATCTGGATGACATCCTTCATCAGCTGGAGCGGCTTTTCTGTCACATGGATGCGGTTCTGGGGATTCCCATAACGGAACACACCCGGAAGGCAGGACACCGGGCGGTTGATCGGCATCGGTCCGTTGCTTCCCCATACAATATATTCTGCCTGCTGGCGGAATCTGCCTTTCTGCGGACGGGAGTTCCCCTTGTCCCAGACGGCAGTCCCTCTCCAGATCCACCCTGCCCACTGGAGGGCATCGGTGATGGACGGGTACTGTCTCCAGTCAATAAAGAGGCAGATCGGAGCCCCTCTCTTGCAGGCTTTCCGCACATCGTACAGCCATTCTGCCATCCAGTGGGTCCAGGAACGCTGGTCTTTATTATCCCCATCAAAATCCGGCAGGGCATTTTCTGCTTTCATGCTGCTGTACTTCTGGTTGGTAGTTCGGTTGCGTTCGTTCTGCTTGGTTCCCCCGGACGCATAGGGCGGATCGGTTATAACTGCATCAAAGATCCCCGGCTGGAATCCTTTGACCAGTTTTAAGGTATCTCCATGCAGGATACGCCAGTTCTCCCCTCCGGCAGACTCATCCGGCACACAGTCCGGTTTTAAAAGATCTTCAAGTTTCAGGGTATTTCCCATAGGCATCATCCTTTCGGTCGCTTATTTTCCAGATTTCTCTGGAAGTGCTTTTCTTTATGGAACTGCTCATCGGCAGGTATCCTCTTTTTTCAGTGTTTCTTTTCTTGGCGTTCTGGGCTGTTCACGGTGGTCCGACAGCTCGGTTTCCACGTATTCGCTGATGATTCCCAGCGCTTCATAGTAATTGCTGCTCTTGTGGACACGATCCGCCATTTCGTTGGCCTGTTCGGACATCCCAGCACGTCTAAGCAGTCTTGCGGCATCCCCAAGGATTGAGAAAATATTTCCGTCATGCCCTAAGAGCTTAAGTTCTGGACGGGACGGCTTTTGTTCCGGCTGCTTTTCCTGCACACCGTTTTCCGGTGCTTTCACCTGTATCTGGAAATCCGAGCCGGCACCAACATAGAAATGTAAGTATAATTCACCACCGTCTACCTTGATCTCCCGCTGTTCCAGACTTTCTCCCCAGCCATCGCTGTACTGCCCTCTCAGATACTGCCCCACCACACGGTATTCCTCTGGTGTCAGATTCTCCCGGAGTGTCAGGTTTGCACAGCCATATAAAACGCCCTCCTGTTCCTTTACCGCCATTGTAATGCGTTCCACTTTTTCCTTAATGTCCTTGTTTTGGTCAAAATAATCGATCAGGTTGCATGGCTGGTTGTCAGGCATACCGAGCCGATTGATCTCGTCAACCTTTTCTGCGATGGATGTCTGATACTGCACCAGATCAGGTCCTTCCAATGGCTCCGCATCATCCAGATCCACAATATCTGAATAGTCCGGAATAAACTCTGCCATCAGAGGTGACAGCATTTCCACTTCTATTTTATCTTTCAAAGCATCACCTCGCTTCCCTATTCTGCCGTTTCTCCGGTGTACGGGCAGCCATTTTTGCCATGTCTGCCCAGTCTGCCCCTTCGATTTCCGGCAGGTTCTCGATGATCCGATAGCTTCCCTCGTAGGCTTTTCGGATATGTTCACACGCCCACCGTCCGGCAAAGTCATTGTCGGTACACACTTCGATCTCGGTGATCTCCGGGTGCTGGGACAGAAAATGTTCCAATGCCTGCGGCTTTTTCATGCTCCGCTGGCTCTGCCCTTCTTTTGGTGCGCTGATCCCGCCAAGCTCCAGACGGTACTTATCCCGGCTTCCCTGTCTCTGTTCCAATGTCATGTGGGCAAGCACATCCACACAGGCTTCATAAACAGCAACCCGTCTGCATCCCGATTTCGCCGGAACACAAAAAGCGTATGCCTTTTCACTTCCGGCCTGTTCCATCTTAAAAGACTTTCCGCTGGCATCGTAAATCCCACGCAGGAAAGCATATCTTACCACCTGGTTTTCATCCCGGCCTATGAACACGGCATTGTGGTAGGGCAGACTCTCATATAAGATTCCCAAATGAACACACCGCTGTAAGACCTCGCCACTGATGCCCCGCTCTTTCAGATAGCGGAACACCCTGCGGCAGTCTGGGCTGGCCGTAGGCAGGACAAATGGCTTCTTTGGCTTTGCTTCCACTGGAGGAGGGATATAGGTGGGATACTCATCTTTCAGCATTTGCACTGCCTCCAGAAAAGAACACCCGTCTACATGAATCAGGAAATTTAAAGCACTGGTGCCCCCGATATCTCTGGATTTCCAGTGCCACTGGCTGGTCTGCTCGTTGATCTTAAAGCTGTCGTGGTCTGTCAGCTCCCATTCATTTCTGGCTGAAGATTTTTTCAGACGGTTTGGCTGATATTTCTTCAGGTATTCAATGGCGGTGATCTCCCTTGCACGTTTGATTTCTTCTTCCGGAATCCACGGCATTACATCACGGTATCCCGGAGCTGCTCTGCCTTATCCGTTTTCTCCCACGGGAATTCCTTTCTTCCAAAATGCCCGAACACCGCACTCTGTCGGTAGATTGGCCGCTTCAGGTGCAGGGTGTCACAGATCTGGCTTGGGGTAAGCCCGAACACCAGAGGGATCGCTGCGGCGAGGCAGTCATCCGCACAGATCTTTCCCGTTCCAAAGGTATCCACCTGCACCATGACTGGCTGGGCACCCCCAATGGCATAGGCAAGGGACACCTGGCATCGGCTGGCAAGTCCGGCAGCTACCATGTTTTTGGCGATGTAACGGGCCATGTATGCCCCGGAACGGTCAACTTTGGAACAATCCTTCCCGGAGAATGCACCGCCGCCATGCGGTACCAGGCTGCCGTAGGTATCCACCATTAGTTTCCTTCCGGTCAGTCCGGTGTCTGCATCCAGACCTCCGCACACAAATCTGCCCGATGGGTTAATCAGGATCTTGGTATCCTCATCCGGTGGCAGCATACGGAGTGCCGGGCGTAACACTTTCTCCCGGATCTCATGCTCCAGCTTCCGAAGAGATTTTTCCTTTTCATGCTGACAGGACACAACGACCGTATCCAGACGGACAGGTCTGTCATCTTCGTATTCCACGGTCACCTGTGCCTTTCCGTCTGGCAGGATTCCCGTGATATATCCACTTCTGCGGCTTGCAGACAGTTCCCTCACAATGCGGTTCGCCAAAACCACTGGCATTGGCATGAGCTGCGGCGTCTCATCACAGGCGTAGCCAATCATGATGCCCTGATCCCCGGCACCGCTGGCAAGTCCGCTCTGAACAGAAACAGTCCCTGCCCTTCGTTCTCTGGATCTCTCCACTGCCCCGGCGATATCCGGACTCTGTTTGTGGATGATGGCATCCATGTGGATTTCCTCTGCTTCATAGCCTGCACTCTCCAGCACCTTTTTGATGATTTCAAACACCTGTGGCTCAAATCGGCTGGTAATCTCTCCTGCCACAATGATGTTCCCTTTGGTCGCCAGCACCTCGCAGGCCACCCTAGAATTTTCGTCCTCTTTCAGACACGCATCCAGAATACTGTCTGCGATCACGTCGCAGAGCTTATCCGGATGTCCTTCCGTTACGGATTCTGCTGTATAAAATCGTTTCATAATCGTTACCATCCTTTCTAACGAGTCAAAGCTCGTTATCACATAAGTAAATAGATCCAGCAGAAAGCACTCCTTTTGGAACACTTCCTGCCGGATCTTGGTTGTGAGCTGTTTCACATTCTGCACTTTTCGGGGGCTTTCAGACACTTTTCGCTGAAATACTCCCAATACATAACCTCACATAATCTCTCTGTTTTGAACACTTTCCATCCTGTACAGCCATTATTTGTCTCATTTTCCGCACTTTTAGGGGATTTTCAGACACTTTTTCTGTCAGAGCATTGGCAGATAGGCCGTAGAGTATAACCAAAGTTCCCTCTTTTGAACACGTTTTCCACCTGAATACACCTGGCACACATCCCTGCTATACTCCCCTGTTTTGAACACTTCCTGTCCCGTGTGGTCATTATTTGTCTCATTTTCTGCACTTTTCGGGTACTTACGAACACTTTTCGCCCCAGAATGCCCCGGAAACGGGCACGGCAAGGACGATGTTCCTGGCACCGCTCCATTCATACGAACACGATATGAGCGTTAAGACCTTATCACATATACCCTTCAGGTAATCGTCCCCCGTTTCGAACACTTCCCTCCGCTTGGCTGCTTTTAAGTATTCCTGCACGGCCTCCGCATCAGGGAGTTGCTGCTGGAACGGGAACAGATCCCGGTCTGCTTTCTGCACTGTGACGATTTGGTATTCCTGAATGCCATCTTCTGTCTGAAGATAGGCAAAGGGATGCTCCTGATAATATGTTTCATCTGCATATAAGTCCAGATTTCCGAACATTGCCCCACTGTTCATGTTGTGACCGTAAATGATAAGGTTCCGACTTTCAGACACTTTGCAGTCTGCCTGTAAAAACAGGCTTCCATTGATGTCATATTCCTTCTTGTAATTCCGTTTCAGGTAAAACTCCCCATTCTCCTGTTCGGACTGAAGCACTGGGTAATCAATCCCGGTGTCCGGTATGGTCAGCCATCCCTGTACATCCGGGTATTGTTCCCGAAGAGAAACAAGGTCTACCGCAGCCACCGGGCATTTTCTTCCAGCTGGTTGGTCTTTCTTTTCAGAGCCTGAGGCTCCCGGAGCTTCCGGCTCCGGGAAATTCCCTTTCAGCTCTGCCACCAGCTTTCTGTTCTCCATTGGTAGATATACCATGTGGTAAATCAGAAACCCAGCACTTAAGAAAAGGGCTGCAAGGCATACCATTTGAAAAAGTTTTTTCACGATTTTCATCGCTCCTGTCCGGCTTTCCTCTGCTTCTTGGTCTGGCCCTTCTGTTTCATTCCCGGCACTGGCGGTTTCCTGGCTGCTTTCAGAATCGGGCCTGTTGGGATGTGGTTCTGCCTGCATCCCTTTAAGATCCCGGTCAGGTAAGACTGTCCGAGCGGATTAAAGTTCTGCATATATTCTTTTGTCATGATATAGACAATGGCTTTGACCTCTCTTCCACCTTTATTCTTGACGGTAATTTCCTGTTTGTCGTAAAAATCAGGATAGCCTTCATAAAGATCCAGACTCTTTTCGCAGTCCCCGGTCAGCGACCAGAGGACGCCATCCACATGGCTTCCCTCTTCCGGGAAGATGGTGGCAAGACCGCTTCCTGCGGCTGCAAAGGTCAGCCGATATCCCTCCAGGCGGACGGTTTCTACCACCTCCGCCTTGGGGCACCGATATGCCATCTGGTCCAGATCCATGTTGCTTCCATACGCAAAATATAATTGTTTCAGCCTATCTGCCCCCTTTTTTCTTCTTTCTTCTGGATGCCACACTCATACCAATCAGACCGCCTGCGGAAAGAATCAGGCACAGGGCCGGAATCCAGAGGTTGGTGTCATCACCTGTTTTCGGGTTGCTTACAGACGGGGTATCCTCCGGCAGCTTCTCGTTCGTCACTTTCTGGATGACTTCGATCACTGGAGTTTTGTCATCTACATAGGTAAATGTCACCTCATGTTTGGTCTTATCCAGCTGATAGCCCTCCGGTGCTTTGGTCTCAACCAGATAATAGGTGGCTGCCTTATCAAATTTGCCGTCCTTATAAGTTCCGATTGCAAGCAGTCCGCTGGTTGCATGGCCGTTTTCATCAGTGGTTAGGGTTTCTACCACTTTGCCATCCGCATCCCTCAGTTCAAATTCCGCATCTTTCAGTGCAGCTCCGGTATCCTTATCTGTTTTCTCAACGATCAGACGTCCCTTTGCGGTATCATCTTTCATGGCTACCTTCTGGATCTCTGCGGTATTTGCCACCTCGAAGGTGATCTCTTCTGCAACAACATAACCGTTTGGAGCCTGCTCTTCTTTCAGGGTGTATTCACCGATCGGAAGTTTTTCGATATAATGCGGCTCTTTACCGGAAGTCCAGGTTTCTACGATGTTGCCATTTTCATCTGTGATGGTCAGTTTAGCTCCTTCGATCTCATTATCTCCGGTAATATCCGTTTTGCTGATCTCCACTTTGGTCACGTCATCTTCCATTACCTGTTTCTGGATCTCCGCAGTATTCTCTACGGTGAATGTGATGCTTTCCGCAGTGGCATATCCATCGGCCGGCTTGTTTTCTGTCAGGGTGTAAGATTTTCCTACAACCAGTTCTTTGATGATGTGCGGCTCCTTGGTGGATGTCCATTCCTCAACAACAGCCCCGTTTTCATCCGTCAGCTGTAATCTGGCTCCCGGCAGTTCCTCGCCCGTGGTCAGATCGGTTTTGGAAAGTTCCACGGTTGTCGGCTCATCTTCAAATACAAATTCATAGGATGCTTCTGCTTCTTTATCCCCCTGGTACTCAAAAACAAATTCCTGTTCTTCTCCGGTGGTGACAAATCCATCCGGTGCATACAGCTCCTTCACATAATAGGTTCCGTCAATCGGCAGGTCTGCAATAAAGGAAATCTTTCCATCTGCATCCGTTGTTTTTAATTCGATCAGGGTATCGGCCTCCATCAGCACCTTTCCAGATGCGGACAGGATATCGTTTCTGGTGTACAAACCAAAGATGCCGCCTTTTAATACACGGTCGGTATCCTTTTCTTTCTTCAGGACGTTCACTTTTACCTTCTGGCGGTTGTTCTGCCAGTCCTCATCGTATACGACAACAGGGGTATCCTGGTCACGGTAGGAAAGATCTACATATCGTGGTTCATCATCCAGGACGTAACCATATGCTGTGCCGACCTCTTTGACATAGTATTTTCCAACCGGAAGATCAGATACTTCTGCAATGCCGTTTGCGTCCGTTGTCACAGTTGCTACCAGCTCATCTTTGGAATAGTAATCCGGGCTTACGCCATCGGCTGCTTTGATATCCTCTGCAGCGTAAATCTCAAAGGTAACGTCTGACAGGCTTCCTGTGATGTACTCAAACAGATGCTCTACAACGCCTTTGACATTGTCCAGCAGGCTGATCTTATCAAGGAATTCACCCTTCTTGTTTACGATCAGCAGTGCTTTCGGCACATCGTCTTTCATTTCCACTTTCTGTACTTCTGCGGTATCCTGAACGGTGAATTCCACATCTGTGATCTTTAAATAACCAAGCGGTGCAAGGGATTCACGGAGGATATAAGTTTTTCCAACAGTCAGATATTTGATCACATGAGGCTCATCCTTTACGGAAGTCCAGCTGTCGATCACATTTCCATCCTTGTCCAGAACAGAAAGGGATGCCCCGTTCAGCTCTACGCCTGTGGTCAGATCGGATTTGGTCACCTCGATGGTGGTCGGCTGGTTCTTCTTCACAGATTTCAGCTTGATGGTCGGAATGTCCTGCCCCTGATAGGTGGCATCAAATTCCAGTACCTCATCGGAAGATACAAAACCATCCGGTGCAGAAATTTCTTTCACATAATAAGTTCCAAGCGGCAGGTCCAGGGTGAAGTGTGCCTGTCCTTTTTCATCGCTTGTGATCTCCTGTAATAAAGTGTCCGCTTTCACGATTACCTTGTCACCGGATTTGATCTCGTTCTTATTGTAAAGACCGAACGCAGCTCCGGCTACTGTGCTTCCGGTTTCTACATCCTGTTTTTCCACCGTGATGCTTACTTTCTGGCGTTCATTGGTAAAGGTCACTTCTTCGTCTACGACTGGGGTATCCTGTCCGGCATAGATGAAAGTTACTTCTTCGCCTTTGGCATTCCAGGTGTAGCCCTCCGGTGCTTTTTTCTCTTCTACACGGTATTTGCCGAGCGGAAGGTTCTCTACTACGGCACTTCCGGTTTCATCGGTTGTCACCGTTGCCACCAGTGTGTCTTTGGCATATTCCAGATAACGGTTGCCGTTCTCATCTTTCTGATGGTCTGCGGTATAGATATCTTCTGCGGCATAAACCTCAAACACGGCTCCTGCAAGGCTGGCTTCCTCATAGGTGAAATCCTTGTCAAAACCTTTGACTACTTCTCCTTCCTTGTGGATGGTCAGTCTGCCTTTTGCCGGGTGGTTCTCGAATTCCACCTCGATGATCAGGTCACCGCTGACCGGATCTTCCTGGTATGCGGTATCGCTGTCTACCTTGATTTCCACGGTATTGACACTGTGGGTGTATCCATCCGGTGCAGTCACTTCTTCGATGCGGTAATTTCCACAAGCCAGATTCTGTGGCAGGATCAGGTATCCATTCTCATCCGTAAAATAAGATTTATGTACCGTAGTAGATGGGTAGGTGGTCACCTGTTCCACATATTTCTTGTTATCCAGATCGTATACTTTAAACTCGGTATTCGGAACCAGGACAGATTTCTTTGTCTCGCCATCTTTTTTGACGATCTTTAATTTTGCTTCAAACTCTTCGTCCAGAAGCACACGCCATACCTGCGTCTGATCCGGATTGTTTTCCGAGATCACAACCTTAAAGTCATCGACTGGTTTGAAGTTGTGCGGTGTGGTGGTCTCCTTTACAATGTAGGTTCCGTATGCAAGCGGAATGGAGCATGCATATCCACGCTCATCCGTGAACATTTCTGTCTGTCCGTCTGCGGTCAGTACAACCGGAGTTGCAGATGCAAAGTCATAGGAACCGTCCTTATTTTTCTTCAGGTTGCTCTCCAGATATGCACTGAATCCCACACCTTTTAACAGATCGGCATCGGTCTTACCATTGTTGGCTGCTTTAATGACCTGGAACGGCTGTTTGATCACATCTTCCAGAGAAGTTGCGGTACGTTCTACCGTCTGAACCAGATCTCCCTCGTCATTACACTCCAGATCATGTTCTTCCGGGTCTGCCAGATATCCAACAGGCGGCGTCAATTCTTTCACGTAATACTTTCCGAGATAGAGGTCTGCGATTTCTGCATTTCCCTCGGCATCCGTAGTCAGGGTTGCAATCTGCATTCCTGCCGGGTAAAGGACACCTGTCTGTCCATCCGGATGAACGATATCCTCACGGGCATACAGTCCGTAAACCGCACCCTCAAGGGTTGCATCTCCCTGTGCGGTCTTTCCGGTTTCGGAATCCTCTTTTACCAGTTTGATCTTCGCATTGACACGCTCGTTCTGGAACGTGTGGCTGAAAGAAACGGTTGCCTCTTTGTCTGTGGTGTACTGGAACGTAAAAGAGTACACATCCTCACTGTTTCTGGTATATCCGGCCGGTGCAGAAACCTCTTTCATGTAGTAGCTGTTAGCGATCGGCAGGTCTGCCTGATATACGGCTTTTCCGTCTGTTCCGGTCACTGCCTTCTCAATGAGGGTATCTTTTTTGACCACAACGGTTCCGTCCGCTGCTTTGATGTCGTTTCCGGCATACAGGCCATAAGTGCCGCCCGGAAGGTATTTCCTGGTTTCCTTATCCTGTTTATATACACTCACGCTTGCTTTCTGGCGGGCATTTTTGAATGTTACGCTTCCCATCACCTTTCCTACATTACCTCCGGCATAGGAAAGGGTGATCTCCTGGCTTTCACCAGTGCATACCAGATTTTGTGGTGCCTGCATTTCTTTTACTACATATTTACCCAGATATAGATTATCCAGTGTGGCACTTCCGTCATCCCCGGTAGTAAGTCCGGCTTTGACCAGTGCGTCTTTTTTGTAGATGACGGTTCCGTCTGCGGATACAATATCCGCTGCGGCATAAACATTGTAAACCGCACCCTTCTGTTTCTGCTCGGTATAGACAAAGGAAACACCATTGTCTGTCACGTTTGCCCCGGTCAGGACTTCTCCTAATTTATAAACAGTCAGGCTTGCCATCTGTTCAGCATCAGTAACGGTCTGTTTTATAGTGCCGCCGATGACCAGGTTCACATCGTAAGCCTTAGTGTCCAGCAGGTATCCGTTTGGTACGGATATTTCTTTCAGGTATACGGTATCCTGTGTTTTTGTGATCGTAACGCTGGAAGCTCCGTTGGCATCTGTGGCCGGCATCTTTGTGATCAGGTTCTTTCCGTCCTTGTCACTGTAAACGCCATAGACTGCACCTGCGATGGCTTTGTTGCTCTTGCGGTCTTTCTTTACGATCTCCAGAGTTGCCTGTTTTACCCATGATACTTTAAAATCCACATACTTCTCATCGGTCACGCCCTCGCCAAATACCAGGGCAAGGTCCTGTGTCTCGCTTCCGGTTGTGATCTTGTAAGCGGAATAGTCTTTGATGATGCTTCCCTTCATGGTAACAGACCATTCCCCTTTGACATCCACTGCCTGTGTCAGCGGTGCAGATAAGTAGAATTTGGTACCGCCGCAGATCTCCACGGATGCACCTGCACTGCTTGTTTTTCCCGTTGTCACATTATGCAGTTTGACACCGGAAGGCAGTTTCATGGTGATGGTCTGCAGTTCGGATGCCTTAAAGGTGATCTCTTCTGTTCTCTGGCTGTTGCCGCTGATATATGCGGTAACATCTGCATTGGAGAAACTCATGTCCACTTCCGGTATCTCCGGCTGGCTCATGCAATAATTGTAGAGTTCCATTGCCAGAGCCTGTCCGGTTGCATTCGTACCGGAAAAAGCGTCACTACTGTTATTGGCATAAGACGCAGCCAGATGGACAATGATAAACTGTTTTCCAGCGGAAAAATCAGGATGTTTCTCTGAGAAAAATCCATTTTCGCCGGATGCTTTTGTGCCGTAGTAGCATACTTTTGCCAGTGCTTTGCTGTCACCCAGTTTAGTGATCTTATAAACACCATCCCCAGGTCCTGCTTTTGACGGCTGCACACAGTAGGCAGTTGCAGACACGTTTCCAAATTTTACGGTATATTTATAGGTTACATAAGAACCCAGACCGTAGTCTGCATAATAGTATGCAGTCCCTCTTGTCACATCTACATCCTGTGTTGCTCTTGTACTGGTATTGGCTGCGGTGAAAGAAACGGTTTCCCCATCTTCCATTGCCATAAGGTCAATATCCTGTTCCCCTGCCTGCTCCAGAACATCGCTGAGTGTCAGCCCGGATTCTTTATCGGTTGTATTTTCTGTTTCGGCTTCCTCTAATGCGGCATCAAACTCAGATTCAGAAAGTCCACCCTGAAATTCGGGTTCTGTTTCTTCCGGTTCTTCTGTTTCAGATTCAGCTGTCTCCGGCTCAACAATTTCTGTCTCTACAGGCACTGTCTCAGTTTCTTCCTGCGAGGCAGCTTCCTCATCATCAGAACCTGTATCCTCTTCGGTAACTGCCTGTTCTGTCTGCGGTTCACTCTGAGCTGCTGTCACAGGCTCTTTTACGATCAGGTTTCTCCCAATCTGATAAACCGGGTGGTTCTGGTTGACTGGCTCCACATAATAAACGGCATGGTAAGTGTCTGCATGGCTGGTGCTGAAGTTCTCCCCGGCGTCATTCTCTGCTTTCTGGAATGTCACTTTGACTTTGCTTTCGTCCTTGATTTCCAAATTTGTAAAATCCGTGGAAACATCAAAGTCCTGTCCGACTTCCAGCTCCAGATCGGTGGCTTTTACCACTTCATTTTCATCCAGCTGATCCTTTACGGATTCATACGCTGGCGGTTCCGCCGCTTTCGGCTCTTCCGAAGCATACACCGTCAGCGGTGAAATGACCGTGGATAAGATGGTGACTGCCGCCATCACCCCTGAAAGGATTCGCCTGAATCGATATTTACTCTTCATGTTTTCTACCTCTTTCTTCTTTTTCTTCATTTTGCATAAGAACAGCCGGATGTTTCCACCCGGCCTGTCTGTTCTCATTATTCTGTTATCTCGCATCATCTGTCCGTCTTGGATTCTGCAGACAGGCATAGGTACTTTTGTCATACCGCCATGCCTTATCCCCGTCCAGATTGGCAAGTAGATGCTTCCGTACATTTTTGTATTCGTCCCCGATCAATCCGAGGCGGAGCAGAAAGGTGCGGAACGTAAATGCCGGGTTATCCCCGATCTCCGTCTTTTTTGCATGGGTACAAGATTGGTTGATCGCCTGTGCGGATATGGCAAGTGCCAGTGTGATATTCGACCGGACTTTTCCTGCATGGAGGGTGCTTTCAAAACAACGCCATTCCAGTGTTCCCTTGGAAAAAACAGCATGTAGGTTTAAGGCATAATACCTTGTCCAGTTGTAATGCTCGGAGCTTCCGTCATTTCCCTCATACCATGCCCTTTTGAATTTTTCCATCGTGATGGTGCTGTTTGGCATCCGGCGGATCTTCTCCAATACCATAGGACGGACTTTCTGGCAATACTCATCTTCCCTTCTCGTCTGTACATTTAAGGCTTTGAACAGAATATCCTCTTTGCAGTACATGATCGTCAGTGCATTTTTCAGACTCCTTGGTGTATGATTGGATGCGTCCACATGGACATGCATGCCACAGGATGAATTGACAAAAGCACCTGCGTTTTTGACACACCGCACCACTTCCTGGAGTTTCCCCATTTCCGAATATTCCAATTTCGGGGATACCATTTCTGTCGAATAATCTCCATCGGCATCTATTACAGTACCATTTGCCAGCCTTTCACAGTCGATACTGCTGTCTCTTGAAAATTTCCACGTTTTTCCATCTGAATCTTTTACACACCAGGAATCGTAAGAACGGATATGATATGGCTCTGTTCCGAACATTCTTCCAATCGCAACAGCCGCATCATAGCGGCTGATACCTGTCATCTCAATCTCTGTACCAAAATACTGGTCTTTTAGGTCGATCTGCTTCACCCACCCTTCGCTTCTGGAACAGGTGAGCCGCTTTGGATCTCTTCATCTACTGCTTTCAAATTTCTGCCTATTGCTTCAATGACATTGACAGTGACACCATTACCGGCCTGCTTGTAAAGCTGGTTATCCGATGTTTCTTTTTCCATCTTGGAAATCTGACCATCCCGATATCCCTGCAGCCGCAGACACTCCCTTGGCGTCAGCCTGCGGATTCTGCCGTGGTAAATCACTCCATGACGGTCAGTTGCCGTAATGGTGAACATTGGCTCTTCCGGTTCTTTCATCCTTCTTCCATTCTGGCGGACTTTTTCCTTGGCCGGTGTCAGCACTGCCCTTGGCGGTTCTTCCACCAGCACCCCGGAACTTTCGCCTCTGTGGTTATGGATGCTGGAATCCTGTCTGGTATTCAGACATCTTGCAACGTCTGTCACCAGCGGCGGAGGGGAGATATCTACAAAATGCAGTGTTCCCTGCTGGTTTCCGGTCGTCAGGGTATGGGCGATCTCATGCCCGACTCTCCCCCTGCGACTGTTGATTCCCGGATATCCGAGATCGATGCTGTCCCCCTCGTAGGCCATCTTGTATCCTTTTCGGGTGTTTTCCTTGATTGGGATACCGACTTCGTATAATCCGGTCTTGCCGCCCATACCACCAGACCCGCTGGTCAGCGTGCAGCTCAGTCCTTCTTCTGCGTAGACTCTTTCTCCCTGTTTGCCAGCATGGACTTGTATAAGAGCTGTTCCATTTGCTTTTGGGAAAGGTAATATTTTTCCGGCACATCTTCCATCAAGATATCCGACAATATACACCCGCTTCCTTGACTGGGGGACTCCGAAATCCTTGCTGTTAAGCACTTTCCATTCGACATGATACCCCAGTTCAGATAGCGTACTGAGGATGGTGTGAAACGTCCGCCCTTTGTCATGCGAAAGCAGACCGGGTACGTTTTCAAGGAGAAAATACGCAGGTCGTTTGTCTGCAACCAGTCTGGCAACTTCAAAGAAAAGGGTTCCTCTTGCATCGGCAAATCCTTCCCTTCGTCCAGCGATTGAGAATGCCTGGCAAGGAAATCCCGCACATAAAAGATCAAAGTCCGGCATTCGTTCTGTTTCAATATTTCTTGCGTCATTGCAGAACCACTCTCCTTCCGTATCAAACAGCACCCGGTAGTTGTGGTCTGCATATGCATCTGCTTCACAGTGTCCGACACAGGTGAAGCCCCCTGCCCTGTGCAGCCCTTCTCGGAATCCTCCGATTCCACTGAACAGGTCAAAAAATCGAATTGTTCCGGCTATCAGCCTCCCTTCGCTGCGAAAAAAACAGTGCAGATTTCTCTGCACCGTTTCCGTCTCTTGGTTTCTGTTTTGTGATGTCTATTCTTCTGATTCCGCTTCCTCTGGCTCAGATTCTTCTGCTTCTTCGGTTTCCAGTTCTGTTGGCTCTGCTTCCGCTGGCTCTTCGTTTTCTGGCTCTGTCGGCTCTTCATCTGCTTCAGCTTCGTCCGGTTCTGTCATTTCTCCGTCTGTTTCAGCTTCCAGTGCTTCTGTCTCAGGCTCTTCTGCTTCAGGTTCTACTGACTCTTCATCCGGTTCTGATTTTGCAGTCTCAGGATCTTCCATTTCTGTTTCTTCGGCTTCCTCTGACTCTGCTTTCCATTTGGCTTCTTCTTTTTCGATTGCATCTTCGATAAGCCCGATTAAGAAGTCTTTCTGTTTCATGCCATTCCTGGCGAGGACTGCTTTCAGTCTGGAAAATAAATCCTCGGTTACCTGTACTGCTACTGTTCTTAAATCTGCCATGTTCGCCTTTTCTCCTTTTCTTGTCATGTGTTCTTCGATTACCATTTCAAGGTATTTTGGTATGCTGATTCCTAACTCTTCGACTTCCAGTTTTAGCTTTTCATGCAGCTCTACCGGGATTTTTCCGCATATGTTTTTCATCTCCATTGTGTTCGTTCTCCTTTCTTTTTTCTACATACAACATACCCTAAAACGTGACAGAAAGCTATTCACAATACCCAACGAATATGAGGCTCTCAAAAGCTCCCAAAGGATGCAGATCCAATAACATTCAATAGGCATCACCCCTTTCAAAAATCCGTGATTTATACTAATTTGACTGCTTGAAATTTGGCTATTTTATCACCAGGAAAGACTTGACTTTTTCAGAATGCATCCTCAAGCCCGGAGAGAAAATCCAGCATCTGGGACGGGATTTCTTCCTTTTTTGAAACACTCTCCCCGGAGCCAGAAATGGAAACACCTGCCAGTTCTTCCCGGATTGCCTGCCGGATGCTTTTCTCCAGCTGGTTGTTTTCCTGATCTTTTAAGATCACCTGAACCAGATAGCTGCTCTTCTGTCCATCTGGAACACTTTGCAGGATCTCCCATGCCTTTTTGTGATCTGGGTTATCAAGGTTCAGGCGGAACGAGAAAACGGGTCTCTTTACTTCGCGCACATCTGCCCCACAATCCGCTCATAGCCGGAAGCATTGGCGTGTACGTCTGTCAGGTAAATCTGCCGACACAGCCCGTCCTGCGGTGTCACGTGCCGTTTCAGAATGCTGGCTCCGCCGCCCATGATCACGGACGGAATTGCCTTCAGATCGAACCCGGCTTCCATAATTGCAGACAGTATTTTCTCCGTGTAGAGCCTTCCCTGCCGGACAATGATTTCTTTTGCGGCCGGGTCCATGCTGCAGCTCTGGCCGTTCAGAACACGTTCGATCTGAATATCCGTTACAGACAGTCCGGTATTTCTGCGTACCTGCTCGGTGATCTCATCCACACACCGGATCACACCAAGTTCCAGGCTGCGGCAGGTAGCGGCATTTGGAACACTGTTGTCCAGCCGCATCAGGTCTACGGTCCAGCCACCGATATCTGCGAGAAGAACAGAAGGCTCGTCCCGAACACATTCCGGGTGGAGAGCCAGGGCTGAGTATCCCTGTGGGAACAGTTTTACATCCTGAATCCGGATCTCATAGCTCTCATCCTCGTACCGGAAACGCAGAGGCTGCTCTTTCCGAAACAGATATTCCCGGAAGCCTTTTTTCTCCCTGCCAAAACTTGCCAGTGGAAGACCGGCTGCCAGAACTACATCTGTTTTCCGCTCTCCCCGGCGATAGCGGATTTCCTGGGCAATGGCTGCCATTGTCAAAAGATAATAATTGTCATTGGAAGTCTTACTTCTCACCAGCGTCTGCCGCCCGGTTCCACACACATAAAATTTCCCATTGTACTGCAGGACATTCTGCATGGTATACGGCTCGTAATCGTATCCGGTCAGTCCGGTCGGGAAACATACATGGGGAGTTTTTATGGCATAATATCCATGGTCAATTCCTATAATGATAAGTCACCACATCCTTTCTGGTTTTTCTTGTTCTTTTCCAGCAGGTGGTCTTTTGGTCTGGAAAAAGAGAAAAAGGGCAGAACCCCGAAGAGCCCTGCCCGTAATAAAAAATACCGCTATGTATATTTGCAAATAAACACACATAGCTGTATTCCATCATTTTTTATTTGTCAATCAGTGCTGTAAAATAATATAACTTTGCACTAATTCCATTGCTGTTTATTTTTATAATTTGTCCTTTTAATCCTTCCGTTCAAACTTAACTGTATACCTATTGACAATATCATCTTTTCTAAGTTTATATATACGCAGCAATTCATTAATTTTATTTACATCACTAAGATTTCCGTTCTGGCAAAGAGTACTATAGAAATCTCGAAGATTTTTTCTAAAACATGTTAGTTCTTTCTCGGTCATCACTCTCATATTTTCATCAGGAGATGCAACCTCATCAACAACTTTAGATGGATGAATCATTATTGGTACACATTCATTTGGGTATACATAATTCTCCTTAAACCAATTAACTGATCCCGATAATTGATTACAATAATCTTTCTTTATTGTTTGAGTAGTGGCCTCTGTTTTACATTCAATAACCAAATATTTGCCAGTGTCAATTGCCCACAAATTATCAGGTCCGTATCCTCCTGTTTCTTTATCAGGTCTTGAACATACAAAGCCAAGAATTGTTCCTATTTGACTTAATGCCTCCTCAAACTTTTCGTATTCGCTTCCCATACATAAATTTGCCAAAATTCCATCTACATATACTAACAGTTCATTTAACCCAAGTTTTTCAGCATCTAGATTTGTACTGATGGCTTGTGCCTGCGGAATTGTATTAATTGTTCTTTGATATTGTATTCCCGCAATAGGCGACAGAATAGCTGCATTTAATTTTTTGCCCGCTTTTAGCACTTCTTGAGAAAGTGCCGGATCTATTTTATTGGTATATTCAGCCTGAATCTGGTATAAATATCCCTTAGTTTTTTTGTCTTTCTCTTTATCTTTAACACTCTTAATAGTATTTGCAGCATCAGACCACTGCATATTTATAGCATTTTCAAAAGCTTTTCTCTGAGCAACTATTTTTTCATCTACCTTTGCCTCATTTGAGTATTTGACAGCAGCCAAATTTTCCTTACAGGTTGCAACCCATTCTGCATTTTTCTCTAATGAATAATTTGCAAGTTCAAATATTTGATCAATTGTTGGCTTTGAACCAGTTTCACTAACCAATAAATCCCATAATTGTTTTGAAAGATCATATTGGCATCTTGTCGCTACACTAAAATAATCTATTCCTCTATTTCGTGATAACACATCTGTAAGCTCATCACCCATAAGAACAATACAACACTCATCGTCATTAGAACGAATTCCACGCCCCATGCCTTGCTCAATTCTTTGGACTTGTTCCCTTAATAAAACAGTGCTCTGAGGAGCTACACTTTGAATATATCTATCCTTAATGCTATTTAAAGGAGGAAGCCCGTCAATAACCAACATTCTACAAGCATCACCCGGCAAATCAATTCCGTCATATCTATTAACAAAAATTATTTTTCCTACATGTTTACCGCTTTTTAATGCTGCAACTATTTTATCTATGTTATCTTTTGTCGCTGTTCGTATTCCACGTTCATCCCAAAATTTTGCTCTGGAAAAAGAAGGGACAAGTATTACAACATTATACTTTTCAGCTATTTTCTCAATTTTTTCCTTTATCTCAATTTCTGATATATCACTATTTACGTACTTTGGAAAAATAATGAGTCTATCGCCAATATCATTAGCATTCTCTGGCGTAATAATGTTCTTCATATCTTCTGTATTTAATCCTAACGCAGAAACAAACACACTGTCATCAGCTAATGTTGCACTCATATATATGCGTCTACTTGCTTCTTCAAGACTCGATATCTTATCTAAATCAATTCCCTTAGGTGATATTTCAATTGCAGAAGCAGTAATTATACAATCACTTGTTTCCAAGCTTCGCTCTATCAACGGCAACCCAAAATATATTGCAGAATTCTTACTATTATCATATTTCGTTAATATTCTATAAATGTTATCTTGCTGTCTCTGCCATTCCCAATAAGGCACAAGCATTTTTTTTCGACAATCTTTCATTTCAACAATGTCAATATAGTTTTTTGGATTGTAGTCTTTTAACGAAGAACTAAATATAGCAATTAATTCCTTATAGGCATCTGATTCAGCATCAATTTTTATCATAAACTGACTAATGATTTTATCCATACACGCATGTACATCATCAATAATAATACTTCCTATAGGGTAATTGCCACCTTCTCTCATCCCGAAATAACTATAACCATTTACAATAGTCTGAATAGAAGTAACAAGAATTGCTTTTGAATTTGAATAGCTATAATCATCTTTATCTTCCGTTGCAGAAATTCCCAATCTCTTAGCCTCATCAATAACCTGCTTAACCAAATAATTATCAGGCACAACATATATAGCTGGTCCTTTTTCTTCATTTAAGCAGCTCTGAAGCATAATCAACCCAACTACTGTTTTACCGCTACCAGTATTCATTTTTAAAATTACATTTTTCTCATTTCTTATATCAAACCACTTTTTCCATACTTCGCTTTGAACATCTCTAGGATATCCATAACCTGGTGCTTTTGAAGGTAATGTCATAAAAATTTCTCTAGGCTCTATTGTTTTGGCTTTTGCACTAGAACTAAGTTTCGATAAAAGATTCATTATTCCACTCCTGATTTTTTAAATACTGCGTCCTCTGAACTTATATATAAATTTTCTAAGGAACGCAGGCACAATATCTACTAGAACCGTTGCTAAATTAACTATTAAATCTACTGGGAGTAATCCTTTTCAATTTCACTTGTTAATCTACTTTACAAACTCATTTCTATTGACAATAATACCATAAAAATGCTCTACTGTATATTTTTTATTTATAATCTAGATCTTGAATCCATCTTCGGACTTCTGTTGACACATTTTTGCAAAAATCTTGAATCCATATTTCATGAAGTCTGATTTCTGATTTTGTACTGCCTATATTTCCAACACTCCCACCTGTTTCCCGGAGTGCATTCAAACATTCCCATTCTTTTTTGAAATCTCCTGTAAATTCCATCCAGACTTTTGTATGATATTCCTTAAAACCAAGATGATAAATCAGATAGGTCAGCCTGTCAAAATCAGCTAACTGCATTTTTTCTTTCTTGAGTAATAACCTTTTATCATGCTCGCTACATAAATATAAAAATGCAAGCTGCTCTATCTTTGCCTGCTCCATACATTTCTCCCTTCTCTTCTGTCTTTGTCTCATTTTTACAACCGATTCTACCTTGTCCAATCGTTAAAATCAATACAGATGGTGCAAAAAGTGAGACAAACCATCTTTTTACCAGAGAGGAAGAGATTTAAGATGCCAAAGCCAAGGACACAGTCTGGTGAGAAGAATCTGATTAGCCAGCGATTGATTGAACTTCGCAAGACCCACAATATGTCTCAGCGTGATCTTGCCTATAAACTCCAGTTAGCTGGTTACGATATGGATAAAAATGTAATCACCAGAATCGAAACAAACAAGCGTTATGTCACTGATCTTGAATTAAAAGCCATTGCTGAAATCTTTCAGGTTTCATACATATTTCTCATTGATGGCAAAGATGAATAGAAGTGACAAATGGGGAAGTTCCTTTCGTGCTTCCCCATTTTATCCGTCCCTTTTTTACAAATTTAATAGTTCCAGAATTTTCTGCATGCCAGCCTGATATAAAGATTCCGCATATAATATCCATCTCTCACTAACTTCAGTAACGTATTTGTCTATTATTTTTCGCTTTTCTTTTGATAATCCCATTGTCTGAACCTGTTCTTCATATTTCGATATTTTTTCAAGCATTCCCTGGTACACTGTATTTTCTTTCAGCTGATCTTCAACCTCATCAATCCAGGTATCCAGCAGCAACTCCAGCAGTTTCTTTGTGTCACCGTCATCATTTCCCAATATTGCTTTTTTAATTTTTCCAAGCATTGCTCCATAGGAGATCATTTGAGCCTGTCCCATATAAAAATGGTACTGTTCTTCTATCATTTCCTTTTCGCTTTCCAGTCGGAAATATTGATGCACTGCCTTATGCTCTTCTGTCGTTAGACTGATTGCCTGATTCGACTCCATAAATGTTTCTATTACTGGATACCTCTCTGTAAGTTCCAGTATTTTATTTTGCAGTCTCTGGTATTCCGCATCATGCTTTTTCAGATAGGTGCAAACCTGTTCTCCTATCCGTATCCCCAAGCATTGCTCATTCCAGATGATATCTGGCTGTGTTGTCATATCGGTGTCTCCCTTCTGTGTAGTTTTCCTGTTCCAAGCACAAGACTATACCACACTTCTGGGAGAAAGCTATTCACCAAACCTACTGAAATCTCCTGGCAGATCCTGTGCAACCTATCCCTTTTCCCACAAAAAAACTGGTATGAAAGACTCCTTGTTCTCTCATACCAGCTATCTATTTCTTATTTAACTGAATACACATTCTTTTCTATTCTCTGTGTATCCTGTACTTATTTATGGCAAAAATCAGACTACAGACACGCTATACACTCTTATGCTACATAATCCAGTTTACTGCATCCTGGTTCGAATGTCACATTGAAAATTCCAACCTGAGAAGTAGAAATCGGTGCAAGAAAACTCCTGCCCGAAAAATACTGTGCAAAGCCATCGTTTGGTGCACCAATTGGAAATACCATCTCTTTTGCATGCGCCCGCATCGCTTCCTCTTCGTATGGCAAATCTCCTTCGCCTGTTTCCCACACTTCCTTTGCAAGATTGAAAACAGCCCATGCTTTTGGCCAACCTGCATAGAATGCGGCATGTGTGATCACTGCAGCAATCTCTTTTTGTGTCACACCATGATTTTTTGCATTTTGAAGATGATATCTTAAAGAAGAATCCGTAATTCCGGAAGCCATCAGAGCAACCACTGTAATAATGCTTCTTGTTTTTACGTCGATGTCCTGATTATTCCAGTTTTCGCCGAAAAGTACATCATCGTTAAAATGTGCAAATTCCGGTGCGAATTCACCAAGTGTATTTCTCCCTGCTGTCTGTACTATTTTTCCCATATTCTGTATACCTCCATAACGCTGTTATTTATAAAGAATTTACCCATTCAGTGATTTCCTGTTTCGTTCCACAATTTAACAGTCTGCCTTCTGTAATAACTGCGTCTGATGCAGATGACTGCAATTCTTTCACAGTGTTCCCAAATCCACTTCCTCCGGATGTTGCAAAAAGCACAATCTTTTTACCACTGAAATCGTAAGCTTCTAAAAATGTATTGATGATTGTCGGAGCCACATACCACCAGATTGGGAATCCCAGAAGGATCTCGTCATAAGAACTCATATCCATCTCTTTTTTCATAATCGCCGGTCTATATTTTTTATCACTCATTTCCACACTGCTTCTGGATTTTTTATTCATCCAGTCAAGATCAAGCTTTGTATATGGAACTTTCGGCTCAATCTCAAACAAATCCGCTTTTGCTTCCTCTGCGATCATCTGTGCTACTTTTTTTGTTGTTCCGCTTGCACTAAAAAATGCCACTAATTTTTTACTCATAATAAAAAGCCCCTTTCTATACGTATTTTTCACAAAAAAATAGATGTATAAGATTTACATTCATCTTACACATCTATTTTAAGCTCTATCGCTTCATCATGTCTAATGCTTATATTGAATTTTGTTTTATGCCTGAAAAGCATTAATCTCCTCGATCATTTTACGGACTGCCAAAGAATATGGGATATTCCGTCGCCAGGCAATCACCGTACTAGTCTTGATTTCAGGAGAAATTCTTCGCTGTACAAGAATATCCTCTCGCCAATACTTTGCAGCACCCTCAATTGAAATTGGATACCCCAGTCCATTTGCCGCCATAACTCCGGCATTCGTTCCAAGATTACTCGTAAAAGCAATCTGTAATTTTGAAAAGTCTTTCCCAAACCAGTTGGCAAGTTCACTTTGAACGTTCATTCTTTCCGGCAGGATCAAGGGCTTTCCAATAAGATCTTCTTTTTTTATAAACTCTTTTTCTGCCAGCGGATCATCCGGCCGCATTCCGACACACCAGTGATCGCAATCTGTGATCCGGATATAATCCAGCCCTTCGGTGTCCACCGGCTCCATGAATAATGCAATATCTACAATTCCTTTGTTCATCATCTCATACACTACATCTGCTGTTGCAGTATGCAATACAATCTGAACCAGCGGATATTTTTCTTTATATGTTTTACATATCTTCGCCAGTGTCTCCACTGCTGCAAATTCACCGCATCCAATGGTTATCGTACTCTCTACAACCTCTTCTTTTCCTTTCAGTTCCTCAAGCGTCCTTTCCTCAAGATTAAGAATCTCCAAGGCACGCCTTTTTAATAAAATTCCTTCATCAGTGAGCGATATTTTCTTCCCGTTTCGAATAAATAATGTTATTCCCAGGTCCTCTTCAAATGCCGCCATTTGTCTGGATAGCGTTGGCTGGGTAATATGCAATTGTTCTGCTGCTTTTGTAAAGCTCTGTTCTTTTGCTACTGTTAAAAAATAGCGTAATAATCTTAATTCCATATCTTTATATTCCTACAAATTTTTCTTGTAACCATTCTATCATATTACATCCCAGACATATCTGCACAAAATACCGTGGGTTATTTTTGGGTTATTTTCTAACCGCCTATGCCCTTCAGACTGTGATTTTACTGGCTTTTGGGCGAAGCTTTCAAAGAGTACCGTGGCATATAAATAGTATTTTTATCATTGTTCTTATAACGCCTCTTCCTTTTCCACTATTATAGCTGATCGTACTTGGCCGCACTCCCTTTTGCCTTATCTATCGGATACTTTGCTTCATTCTGCGACATCTTCATATTTATGATTTCATCTGCATCCAGTTCCAGTTTGTCTAACAGATTCTGACTATAAACCAAAACATCCGCCAATTCCTCCTTGACATGTTGCAGATCATATTCTTCATCAGACCACTGAAAACACTCTAATAACTCTGCTGCCTCAATTACGATTGATTTTGCAAGATTTGCCGGCGAATGAAACTGATCCCAGTTTCGATCTTCTGTAAATTTTCTAATTCTGTCTATTGTTTCATACTTCATAATTAAATACTCCTTTATTTTGCTACTTCTAACAATCCTTTCTGACAAAGTGAAATTATTCAGTTCAGCATTTTTAGAGCGTGTCTGAAAAAGGCTTTCTGCAAGATGTGCGTCACAATTTGTGGGATATTTTGCCCGGATGAGGGCGCCGTAGTGGGCTACGGCAACTGAATTCGGGTGAAATATCCCGCAAAGTGGGGCGTGCAGATTGCGGGAATGATTTTTCAGACACGCTCTAATGTTTCATCAACACTATTTTATACATGCAGATTTTTCTGCATCTCTTCTTTAAATTCTCTTCCTTTAAACAATATCACTGCTACAAGAAACAGAAAACATATTAACGCTCCAAACATACTTACTGTTGGATTTTTCACCACTTTGCATAAGAGTAAGATTCCCGGAAGAATCAATCCGTATCCGGCAGCCATAATTTCGTAAATAAGATACTCTCGCACAGGACATTTCCGCACCTTAGCGATTACAAACATCGCTGCAAGTGTAGATACACTCATGATCGGCAGCACAAGATCTACAGACCAACTGTGCCAACCGGTCAGTGCATCCCATATAAAGCAGATAATAGTACCGATAAAAAGCTGCCACATCGCATTTTTCAGCAGATTATAGCGTTTAAAAAATCCAATCGATGAGGCAACCCACATTGTCACAACGCCTCCGGCTGTGAATAAGGTCCAGCGAATTCTAGGATGGAAATTATACTCCGTAACAAGCATTGCTGCAACAATTGCAATACACAGAAAGCTATAAATTTTATAGACTTTCATTTCCTGTTCGCTTGGCTCATCTGTCTTTGGAAATTCAGGTTTTACTTTTTCAGATGCAATTCCCTGTTCTTTTAACAAGCGATAAAAATTACGTTCAATGTTCACTGTGTCGTATCTGGATGTAAATGCAAATGATAATTTATCCTGAAAAGAACACAAACACAATTCAAACTTAGGAGTGTTTGTGTACACACCAAATCGTTCGATATAAGGCACATAACTCGCATGCATTTTAACCGCACTCATATTAGAGAAGATTGCTGTCGTGTTCTTCTCTGAATATTTTGCCCCGGCCTGAATACATAGATTTTTCAGTTCCAAAGGTGCAAGCCTCAGAATCGGATGCAGTTCCAAAGCAAGCAACTCGCTGATATGTGCTGACATCTTTTCTTTTGTCAGTTCTGTCTCAAAAAATTCTTTCGTATATTTCAGTATTGCCTCAAAACTTTGATCTTGTGTAGTAAAATTATATCCCGGCTCAATCCAATTAAAAAAATTCAGCATCGATAAAGACGGGAAAAACTTTCTTAAGTTAACCGGAACCATTAACACGACCGGCTTTTTCTTTTGCATTTTAGACATTTCTTCATTTATTGCCATCATAAATAATGCTGTCAAAAAGACTGTCATAGATACTCCGAGTTCCCTGCTCCGCTTCAATACTGCCTGAACTGAAACAACAGATTCATGGATGTGCAGATGATTTCCATCTTTCTTTCTTTTCCGTATCTGGAAAGCATGTAGTTTTCTTTTTTCCGGTCGTTTCTGATCTTTTGAATAATATTTCAAAAAACTATCAACTTCTTGATCTTGTACCGTCATATCTTCTGGTAACAATGAAACTGGTTCTAATCCATTTACTTTGTGAATAAGATAGAGATAATTTTTTACCAGTTCTTTTAAAAATTCTGTCGCTCCTGTGCCATCTGTCAATACATGGAATACTTCGAAGTTGATTCGTTTTTTATAATAGGTTACTTCAAAAAGCAGTGTCTTCTTATCCTTTATATAGAGTCTACTACAAGGCTCTTTGTACTCTTCCTTTACAATCGGTCGTAAATTACATGGCTCAAGATAATGCCAGAATAATCCTTTGCGAAGCACCATTAAAAACGTAGGAAATGTTTCTATTGTCTGATTCAATGCTTCCTGCAAAACGTCAGGATTTACTTCTTCTTTCAATTCGCAGTAAAAACGAAACACTCTCGTATCTTTTTTATTACTGGCAGCAGAATATAATTTTGCTGCATTATCTAGTTTTCTCCAACGTGCTTTTTTCTTACTCACAGTGTTTCCTCTTTCAGAAATTCATTGATATAGGTGAAACTTTCCTGTACATGAAGCTGCTTGATCCCCAACGCAAAATATCCATGTAATGCATCTTTGATCCGATGTATCTCCACATAATTTCCAGCCTCTTTTAAGCGCTTCCCATATGCTTCCCCTTCATCTCGAAGTGGATCAAATTCACATGTAAGAATCAATGTATCAGGTTGATTCGCTAAATCTTCTGCTATGTATGGTGCAAAATAAGGATTCTTCTTATCCTCTTTATTTCTCGCATAAAGATCAATATAATCCTGCATCTTCCCAGCTGTCAAAAGATAATCTGTTCCATTTTCCTTAACAGATGGAAATGGTGAATTTTCTGTATAATCATTATATGTAGCCGGATAGATCAGTATCTGTCTTTTTGGCATAAATTCTCCACAATCTCTAGCCATCAAAGATAATGCTGCACAAAGATTCCCTCCGGCACTATCTCCGATCAATGTAATATTTTCGGGTTTTATGTTGAGCATAAAATCTCCGGAATATAATGTTTTCGCAACGGCATAACAATCTTCCAGACCTGCCGGGAATTTATCTTCCGGTGCCAGTCGGTATTCAACTGCAACTACATATTGTCCGGTTGCATTAGCAAGCCGGGCACAAATTCTTTCATAATTATCGATACTCTCTGTAACCCAGCCGCCGCCATGTATAAACAAAAGCATCTTTTTATCTTGAATATTATGTTTCTTTTCTTCACTTTCACGAAAACTTTTTTCAGTTGGAAAGAAAATACGAATCGGAACTGCATGACTCCCGTTATATATTTTCTCATCTATTTTTTTATAAAAAATCTTCATCGGATCCAATCGTTTTAAATCCGCCATATGACGAAATGCTTCTACTTCCACACCATCAAAAGACAGAGCTTTCAAAATCTTCTTCGCTGTCTGATTAATCAATACTATATTCTCCTTATACCCGTTCTTATGTCTGTAAAAGACTACGAGCCCATTATATCATAAAGTGCTTATTAAAGTGAATTTAATATTGCAAAAAGCACCAGCCAACTGAATGACTAGTGCTTTTAACATCAATATACTTTATTTTGTATAAACTGTATTCCCTTTTGCAATTACTTCAACAAGCTGAAGTTCCTGGTCAAGAATACAAAGGTCAGCATCATAGCCTTCTTCAACCTTACCTTTTCCTTTGAGGCGAAGAATATCTGCTGGATTAGATGTAATTGTAGAAATAGCTATTTCTAAAGGAATTTCTGTTTTAAATACACATTCCTTTACTTCCTTCAGAAGGCAGCTAGACTGTCCAACGCCCATTCCAAGGAATTCGCCATCACTACTGTACATCGGAAGGCTTCCCTGTCCATCAGAAGAAATTGTCATGCGGTCAGGATTTACTCCTGCATCCAGCATCCGTTTGATACCATTACATACACGTACCTCATCACAGATAGTTTCCCAATAGTCAATATCTTCATTTCCGGTAAAGTCTACTGCTCCGCCTTTCAGTGCATACTCAATCGACTTGCCAAAAAGCATCTCATTTCGATTGATATGTGTTGGCAGTATTTGAGAAGCCGGTATCTCTGTCTCATCTACCACTCGTTCAATAAGATCTAAGCATCTCGGACTGTCGCCAAGATGAACATTTACAATACCAGCTTTCCCGGAAAGAACACCGCCAAGTCTTGTATCCGCAACGACACGCGCAAATTCCTCAAAAGTCGGCTGTGAAGAACGATGATCAGAAATCGCGATTTCTCCGGTTCCAATGATTTCCTGAATCATCATAATATCTTTGACAATACTGTCCGTCAACGTGTGAACCGGAATCTGATAACTGCCTGTATAACAGTATGCAGACATTCCCTGCTCATTCAATCCTTTTGTCTTTGCAACCAGTGCACACATATCACGACCGATTCCATCCGTTCCAAGGCAGCCAACAACTGTTGTTACTCCAAACTTCGTAAGTCCTTCCATAGTTGCTTCCGGAGTACGATTGGCGAATCCACCTTCGCCACCGCCTCCAAGTACATGAACATGACAGTCAATGAATCCCGGAGTTAAAAGTAACCCCTCTCCATTGATTATTTCTGTCTCAGAAAGAAATCCTTCTGCGGATATAGAACCTGCATCTTTAATCTTGACAATCTTATCATTGATTGTAAGTACATCTTTTTTCCCCAGATGCTGTGGGGCATAGACATCAATATTCTGAATTAATTTCATCATAAATCTCTCTCAATTATCAAATGTATGTTTTAGAATCCAATTCCAACTGCAATAAGAATTGTAATGATTGCACCAATCATTAATACACCAAGGAATTTCCACATGAATTTAATCCAGTTAGACCACTCAATCTTTGCAATTGCAAGGGATCCGATCAGACATCCTGATGTAGGAACAATCAGGTTTGTAAATGCATCACCAAGCTGGAATGCAACTACAGCTGTCTGACGTGAAACACCTAACAGGTCTGACAGTGGAGCCATGATCGGCATTGTGATCGCAGCCTGTCCGGTTCCGGATACAACGAAGAAGTTGAATACGGACTGGAACAGATACATAAGTACTGCTGCAACTGCTCCGGAAACTCCAGACAGTGCATTTGAAATATTATACATAATTGTATTAATAACCGTAGGTGTTGTCGGATCAGATCCACCAAGAACCTGCATGATGCCCTGTGCCATAGCAACAACAAGTGCAGCACCGATCAGGTCTTTTGCTCCATCTTTGAATGATGTTGCGATATCATTCAGTTTCATATCGTTCAGTTTAAAGATAACTCCAATCACACCGGAAACAATTCCCATAATGAAGAACTGAGTAGCAATCTCTGGCATGTAGTATCCTTGAGTCATAACTCCCCAAACTACCCATACTACTGTAGCAGCCAGTGTCAGAAGAACTAAAATGTGTCCAAGACCAAATGAATGTCCTTCGTCAATTCCTGTTTTTTCATTCTGCTCACGGAAATATGCATCGGTCTTATATGCGATTGAGATTGTCGGAGTCTTTTTGATCTTTGATGCATAGAACATAGTCATTCCACAGCCGAGTGCTGTAAATACTACCCACATTACCATACGGAATCCTGCTCCGGAGAATACGTCAATACCTGCAATTCCCTGTGCAATACCTACAGAGAATGGATTCATCCATGATGAACCGAAACCAATCTGTGTTGCAACATAAGTAACAAGAACTGCAATAACTGAATCGTATCCAACTGCTACAAACAACGGACAAAGAATCATAGTAAACGGAAGTGCTTCTTCTCCCATTCCAAAAACTGCTCCACCAAGAGAAAACAGTACGAAAAGTATCGGAATCAGCAGTTTTTCTGCTCCCTTTGCCTTACGGATCAATCCAATCAATCCGGATTCAATCGCTCCTGTACGGATCATGATACCGAATGCACCGCCTACTACCATAAGAAATGCGATAATCTCGATTGCAGAACTGCTTACGATTCCGTTATACATATAGTTGAAGAATCCTGTTCCACCATCTCCACTAAAGAGTGCTACTCCTTCTGTTACTACATTTCCTGCATCATCTGTCAGATACTGGAAACTTCCGTCTTTGATTACTGTACGGGTTTTCTCAACACCATTGATCATATACGAAATATCCTGTGTTTCGTAAAATCCCTTTGGTACAAGGAAAGTCAGAAGTGCAGCGACAACAACTACTAAAAAGATAATAATGTAGGTGTCAGGCACTTGAAACCCCTTGTTAAAAGACTTTAACCCTTTTCCTTCTTTTTTGCTCATTTTCGAGTTTCCCTCCCATTTTTGATATACTATATCAGTGTACCATAGAATGCCTAAAATATAACTAAAAATTTACATATTTTATCAATTTTTGTCATTTCCCTGTATTTTTATACATCAAAAGATAGGTGTTTTATTCAATCAATCACATCATTCTGAAATCTTGACAAATGTTCATAAGGTAAGATCAGTCTTCCCCTAAACAGTCCGCACCCATCATTGATCAGACTGTTATCTACTGCGGAAAACATATTTACATCCAGATCTGCCAGTTCCAGCTGCAAAAGACGCATGCCCCGTTCATAGGCTTCATCGAAATAAACGCACTCGTCTTCTGGAATAGCATCACGTCTTGCACGCTCATCCTGCTGTTTCTTCTCATATCCCAGATGATTCGCCGGACCAATTTCCGCAATGTCATCCATTTTCTGGGTACGCAGCTGCACTTCCATGAAAGAACGGGAACTGTTATCATAAACTGTGATATGTAATGACTGATATCCTTCCCCACTGGTTCCACAGATATAATCCCGGTAATACGTCTTCACATCTTCATTAAGAAGCGGCGACGTACTTTTCTTTACTCCATAGGCAGACTCCACCGTAAACCCTCGTTCTTCCAGGAACCCGGGAAGAACATTGGCAATCTCATAAAGATAGCGGATCGACGCCGTTTCCTGATCTTCTCCTGGTTTCAGATGACACTTGGGCATACACAACACAATTCTGTATGCAATAAAATCCCGAAAACAACTGAGTTTATTTTTCAGTTCCGACACAGGAGGATAGGTTCCATGTTTTGTATAATAATCGTAAATATATTCCACAATATAGCCGTTAAATTTCTCTTCTGCCCGGATCAGCGATTTGATCCTTCCTTTAAATGTAAACGCAAGAAACGGATATTCATGAGCCATATATTTATAAAATTCCCGGATTTTCTGGGACTGGGCCGTAAGGAAATCATTGTGTTCTAAAAGCTCTGTTATCTGAATCAGGAAATTCACATGCATCATATCAATCTCATTATGAGTAAGTTTCGCTTCTTTTCTCAGATCCCGGGTATATTTCTGTAAAATTTTTAAAACCGTATCTCCTGAATACAGATAATCATTTAATGTAATCATAAGTTTTTCCTCTTTTGGAGTTATAGCGTGTTTGAAGATTGTAGAAATGATTTTTCAGACACGCTATAATCTATAACCGAAATTTAGTTTTTCATTAATTTTAATGCTTTGTCAATATATCTACTGTTCTGTCAGCCTTTAACCAAACTGCTTCTTTTTCTTCATGAGTAACAAAGATCAACGTCTTTCCTTCCGTCTTTTTCAAAATATAATCAATTGTTTTTGCTCTGGTTTTTTCATCAAGACCTCTGAGAGGTTCATCCATGATCACACAGTCTGATTCAGCCAGCAATGCCCTCAGGATAGATACTCTCCTGTGCATTCCTCCACTCAGTTCACGAACCGGTTTCTGCCATATCTCAGTAAGCGCAACTGCTTTATACGCCTCCTCCAGTTCTCTGTCTGTTATTGTTTCTGTACATACCAGTCTTATATTAGAAGCAGCGCTCAGATTTTCACACAGACGATCTTCCTGAAATACTGCACTGAGTTTCCTGTCACTTACCCCTTCTATTTTCCCCTTATCCGGAACATCCAGTCTCAGAAGAAGCCGTATCAGTGTTGTTTTGCCACATCCGGATCTTCCTCTGATACAAGTGGTTTTCCCTTCCGGAAAAACACAGAACAAGTCTTGCAGTACCTGCTGTTCTCCGTATGCTTTACTAATATGATCTACCTTTATATCCATATCTCTTCTCCGCCTGTAACAGACCTCATAAATAATGCATTTAAGAGGATTATCATAAATCAAAATTTCCGTTATCTATGTTCTATCATATAAACTACTCTGCTTACAATTCCAAGAAAACACTTTTCAAATACAAAACTGATCACAATTATCACAATTGTCCACGCAAAAAGATCCGGAGTATTCAGATATATTTTTGCATTATACAGTTTCTCACCAATAGAACCTGAAGGTACTCCGATAACCTCTGCTGCCACTCCTGCTTTCCAGCACATTCCAAGAGAAAGCCTGCATGCTGAGAGAAAATAAGGCAGTACCTGCGATACATAAATATACCTGATCTGTCTTCTGAGATTCACACGAAATACTTTTGCCATTTCCAGTATCTTCCTGTCCGTCTGTCGTATTCCCTCAAGGATATTTGTATATATCACCGGCAGAACCATAAGAAAGGAAATAAAAACTGACAGATTTTTCGAAGGAATCCATATCAGGCACAAAATAATAAAAGATGCCACAGGTGTAGATTTGACCACTGCGATCACAGGTGCTGTCAGGATTTCCACTGTTTTTGACCAATATGCCAACACTGCCAGAAAGATTCCCAGAAACACAGCCAGAAGAAATCCTGTCACAATGCGTACAAAACTAAATCCGACAGACTGCCAGAAATTTCCGCTGAAAATCAGTTCAAAAAGCTTTCGGACAACAGAAACAGGAGATGCCAGAAGGATCTCCTGTTTCAGATACATACTCGCAAACTGCCAGATTGCGATCCAGAAAAACACTGCTAATATGCGAATTCCTGTATATTTCGTTCCATTGTCAGTTTTTGCTCTATCGTGTGTAATAGAATGCATCATCCGGCAACTGTCCTCCTATAATCTCAGGATTCTGATCATCCAGAGTTGCCAGATATCCTGAAAGCATGGTTTTCATCTCATCACCTTCAATAAACACAATACTGCAGTCAGGGATTGCTTTCTGTGCAACTTCTTTTGCAATAATATCATGATCTCCTATGATCTGGGCCGCAGCTTCTGTGTCACTGTTGACAAAATCTACAGATTCTTTATAAGCATCCATAAAATCATTTACTTTATCTGCATGATCCTGAACAAACTCATTGTTTGCGATCACAACTCCTGTCACAAGTTTACTTCCGTCATCCATGGAATCTTCCCACAGTTTGTTCAGATCCAGGGCAACCTTCAGCTTATCGTTTTTCATCAGCGCTGTAGTTACAAAAGGCTGCGGAAGAAGTCCGACTGCTGTCTGATCCTGCACAAGTGCGGAAACTACCTCTGCGTGCTCAGATTTAAATTCAACAGTCACATCTTTTTCAGGGTCGATTCCATTCGCTTTAAGAACAGAGTTCAGGGCATATTCCGGAGTTGCACCCTTCCCACTGGCATAAATAGTCTTTCCCTTAAGATCCTCCACAGATTTTACACTGTCTCCATTCTCCACAAGATAGAGAACACCCAACGTATTGACCGCCAGAACACTGACATCCTTATCTGTCTTCTGATACAACGTTGCTGCCAGATTTGCCGGAACAGCTGCAATATCAAGCTTGTCCTGTACTACCATCGGAACAATCTCATCCGGAGATGCAGCAATCGTAAAATCGTATCCGTCTTCATCAAGAAGCTGCGCCATTCCCATTGCTGTCGGACCTTTCAGGGCTCCTATCCGGACAGCATCCGAAGATGATCCTTCGGATGCCCATACGCTGACCTCTCCAGTGTTACCGGTCAATCCTGCACAGATACACAAAGCCATTGCACAAATCATCAATTTTCTTTTCATTTTACTCAACATCCTTTCTTTATTTAAGAATTTAAAAATCATTTACAGCAGTTCAGAAAAATAATACAAATAAGGCGCAAAACTCTGTCTTTATGTCCCTGATTTCAAATCTGCCAGTATTTTTCTTAATTTACTTCCATAATCTTTTCCTGCTGCCCAGCCGCCGCCATAAGGATTTTCCTGGATTCCCAGCCATTCCACGTAAGGCGCCGTCTCTCTTGTCACGTAATCGAAGCGTTCATCTACACATTCCTGATTCAGGGAATCTGTGGAGGCGTAGGCTTTGAGATGCTGAACCTGAGCACGTATTCCTGTTCTTACATCCGGAAATGCGATTCCTTTGACTCCACCTCCGGTTGTTCCAAGACCTGCGAAATTGAACTGGTCGATTCCCGCATCACCACCGAAACTCAGCCATCCGGTTTCCAGCATTGCCTGCGCAAAAACTACTTCACCACGTACATTCTCGGCATTTGCCTCCTCTACAATAATATTGCAAAAGGTATCTATATCAGATGCTCCGCCGCCACTGAGTTCTTCAGATGGGTAAGTGCATCCCTGACTGTTGTATAATGAACACATTTCATCGACGGAAACAGTTGTTCCACCCATAATCGTGTAGTATCCATAAGTATTATCTGTCGGGTCTTCATCAGAGATAATTTCTTCTCCGTTATTTTCTGCATTTTCGAGATATTTAGGTTTGGAGATCTGTCCCTCTCCTGAATGATCAGTTTCCTGACTGTTTTTTTCTGCACTATCAGTTGTTTTAGCTATCGTGTCGTCATCTGGGGTATCTGCAGCATTGTCTGCTGCGCTGTTTTCTGTATCAGTGGACGCCGTCCCTTCACTGGCACTTACCAAAGCAGGTGCCCCGAACATCAGGGCACCTGTTATTGTCATAAGCAGCCAGAAATATTTTCCCGGCACTTTTTTCATCTTATGCGTTTACCTTTCTCATTGCAGCTTCTACCACATGACCAACCAGTACAGAAGTTGTTACACTTCCAACACCGCCAGGTACAGGTGTAATAGCATCTACGATAGGCTCTACTGCTGCGTAATCAACATCACCGCAGAGTTTGCCTTCTGCATTTACGTTGATACCTACATCGATGATTGTCTGGCCTTCTTTTACATATTCGGCACCAACAACACCGGCGCGGCCTGCTGCTACAATAATGATATCTGCTTCACGTGCTACAGACGGCATATCTACAGTTCTTGTGTGGCAGATCGTAACAGTTGCGTTCTTTTTAACCAACATCATTGCTGCAGGTTTACCAACAACAAGGCTTCTTCCGATTACTACTGCCTTTTTGCCTGTGCAGTCGATTCCGTAATGATCAAGGATTTCCATACAAGCCTGTGGTGTACATGGCGGGAAACCAATCTTCTTGCCTGTGAATACACCGGACATAGAAAGGTCTGTCATACAGTCAACGTCTTTTTCAGGAGCAAGTGCATTCTCGATCACTGCCTGATCCAGATGTTTTGGAAGCGGACGGAATAATAATACGCCGTGAATGCTGTCATCTTTGTTTACTTTATCGATTGTTGCAAGAAGTTCTTCCTGGGAAACATCTTCCGAAAGTAAGATTTTTTCACATGCAACGCCTAAAGTTTCGCAGCGTTTTGTTGCTCCTCTTTCATAGGAGATATCGCTTGGATTTTCACCAACACGGATGATGCAAAGGGTAGGATTTACTCCTTTTCCCTGAAGCTCTGCTACGTTTGCTTTGATTTTCTCGTTTAATGCTGCTGTTACTTCTTTACCTAATAACTGCTTAGCCATTTGTCGTTCCCTCCGAAATTATACGTTATTATTCTATACTGTATCTGAATGATTTCAACATAACCGCCTCATAAATCATATGCACTCTGTAAAAAAATACATCTCAATAAATAATGTTACACTTTATTAAAAGAGACGGAAAACAATACAGAAATTTCTATTTTACTATTATTTCAGTCTGCCAAGTACGCTGTTGAATGTGTCATCTGCGATCTTTGTATATTTCTCAAGCATGGCATCTGCTTTTCTGTTTAATTCTTCTGCATACTCTCTGTCAGCCATGGATTTTGTGTTGATGTATACGTTCAGGCTGGCACCCTGTAATGCTGCCTTACAGAAAGCTGCACCAACGCCTGCATCACTGATAGCAAGCTTAGAGCCTTTTGCACCGAATTCTACGATCAGTTCAATTGCTTCACAGCATTTCTCCATGATTTCCATTGGTACAGAGCAGGCATCTTTTAATACGATCTCCATGACTCTGGCTTTCTCAGCTTTCTCTTCTTCTGTTTCCTTTGGCATTCCATATGCCTTTGATAATGGCTCGAATACTTCTGCATCACGCTCGATCAGACGAAGGAAATCCTTCTGTAACTGATCGCATTTTGCTTTTAATTCGTACATTTCGTCTTCAACATCCGCATATTTCTTTTTTCCTACAGTAAGGCTTCCTACCATATTTCCAAGAGCAGTTCCTACTGCACCAACTAATGCAGACGCACCGCCGCCGCCCGGAACCGGAGCCTTAGATGCCAGAACTTCAACGAATTCTGTACATGTACTTGTTGAAAATCCCATTTTTTCTCCCTCTTTCTTTCTGTTTATATTTACTTATCTGACTCTGATATTTACGGATCATGCTGCAGTTTCCATAATCCTGATATCATTTGTCATTTCTGAACACATTTCAGATATGCTTTCAGAGAACCAATGATCACATCTCCCATAACTGCCATATCCTCTGCCTGGAAAGAAACAGGGAAGTTGTCAGAAAAGAGAATCTGTGAAGACGGCGGAAATTCCTCATCGCCCTCCCAGAGGATCATCTGTATTTTATATTCCGGAAAAATTTCTACTTCATAGGCAATATCTCCATGCTTTACAGGTATGGCACTGATATGCTCCATGATCGCCCTGAAATCTCCCGGACGGTTACCATAGGAAAATGCCAGACGTTTGATACATCTGCCGTCAAACTGTCTTAAATATACTTCTCCCCATGGCATCTCCCGGTATGTCTTAAATTTTCCAGAACTCTCAGACTTCACACCGTTTAAAAGAAAACGAATCATCAGGATCCTTGCATAGATCATGTTCTCCAGTGGATAAAAACCTTTATCATCCGGAGTATGTGTTACTTCAAAATCCGGCCATGTAATCTGATACTGTGTTCCAAGAAAAGTTAAAGTAAGTTTTTTTGCTTCTTCATCGTAAGGAATAGACAGTCTGGAAGCAATTTCCTTCGGATCTGCAGTTGCAAACTCCTGAGTATAATGCTCCCATGGCATTCTTTCCTTACTGTCTTTTTCATAATTTAAGTCATTTAAGCTAAACGCCATATAAATCTCCATAAACAGGACAGATCAAAGGGATCTAAAGATCCGTCCTGTTATTTTTATTTCTCTAGATATTCATAATTTCTCATATAGAAATTACTGAAATTCATCAGCGGTTCTGAACCTCTTCCATTACAGTCGGGAACATACTTGTATCTGTATGAGGAATAAAACATGCACCTACAAATTCATCCATATAGATCGGTACTGTAGAAAGTTCCATATATGTCATATTTGCAGCAAGTTCATAAGTCTTCTTCTCTGCCGGTGTTGACAGAAGCATCAGATAGGCACCTGTCAGAGATGAGTTACCAATGTAGTGGAATTTCTCGATGGGGATATCCGGGAACATACCAATGTTGACTGCATTCTGCATGTTGATACCGCTTCCGATACCACCTGCAACATACACATCATCGATCATGCTCACATCGAAGTCCAGAGAAGTCAGCATTGTGCGGATTGCTGAGAAGATTGCACCTTTTGCACGAATAAAGTTATCAATATCAACTTCTGTGATCTCAACATCCTTTACAGAACCTGCCTCTTCCTCAAATGCAAGGATATAACTGCCCATTCCATATTTGTCATGTTTGATTCTCTTTCCTTCGCGGATAAATTTACCCTTCGGGTTGATAATTCCGCAGATATAAAGTTCACTGATCACATCGATGATACCGGAACCACACAAACCTACAGGTTTGGTTCCCGGATCACCTACGATCTTGTAGGTAGGCTCCATAGTCTCTTTGTCAATGGTACATGCTTCGATAGCTCCGTCTGTGGCACGCATACCACAGCTGATATCACCACCTTCAAAGGCAGGACCTGCGGAACATGCGCAACTCATCATAAAATCTGAGTTTCCAAATACAAGCTCTCCGTTTGTACCAAGGTCGATAAACAATGAAAACTCCGGTCTGTTCCAGATCTGGCTGACCAGGGTTCCGGCTGTAATATCGCCGCCTACATAGCTTCCGATATTCGGCGCCATAATAATATGAGCGTCTTTATTAATATCAATTCCCACATCAGAAGCAAAGAGGGAATTGGTCTTAAAGAATGCAGGGATATATGGTTCTGTACGTAATGGATCAGAATTAATTCCTGCAAACAGATGATTCATAGTTGTATTAGATGCCACGCACATTCTGTATATGCGGTTTTTCGGGAATTTGGCACTTTTGCACATCTCGTTGATCATCGGATTGATGGTTTCTTTGATCACAGCATCCTGCAGCTTTTGCTGGCCGCCCGGTTTCTGTGATTCTACAATTCGGTTAATAACGTCTGCACCAAAACGGATCTGTCCGTTTCCGGCAGAACTCTTTGCCAGAATTTCACCGTTTTCCATATTGATCAGTACAGCGGAAACAGTTGTTGTACCAATATCGATTGCCAGACCACCGATTACTACATCTTCGTCTTTACCGAAGATATCATACACAAACATATCGTCAGAAGTAGCGCGGATCACACATTTTACTGAAAAATTACTCTCTCTCAATACATCCGGAAGCTTTTTCAGAACTGCATAAGGGATTCTGACTCTGCTGATATTCAGATACTTCCGCAGTGCTCTTGTAAGTCTCTCGTTATCCGGCATTGTGTCATCCAGAGACGGAGGATCCATTGTGACATCCACAACCTCCAGACTGTTTTTCAATTCGATGCCTGCAAGTTCTACATCTCTTTTGGCATTTTCAAAAATGGCTATTTCCTCTTTAGAGCTTAAATCAGCTACTTTCATTCTGCTCTTATAGGCAGATGCAATATCAGGTACCAGCACATTTACATCTGCACTGATCTTGCTGCAGCATGCAAGGCGCCATCCTTCCTGATATTCTTCGTCAGAAATATGTAATGTCTTTTTGCTCTCCAGTTCTCCGCTCTTTAACTGGACACGGCATTTTCCGCAGGCTCCGTTTCCAGAACATGGTGCATCGATCGCCACATTGGCTCCACGAGCTACCTCAAGTAAATTGTCCCCCGCATTGGCAAACGCTTCTACCACACTGCCATCTTCGAATGAAAATGTTACCTTAAACATTCGGCAACCACCTTTCTCATAATCGTTAATAGCCTGTAATAAAACAAGGGCCGAAGACCGAAGCCTTCAGCCCCCATAATTATGTATTCAATTCGTATGAAACTGATTAGATTTCCAGATAGGAATCTGCATACAGTGTATTGCCTTTGAATACATCACAGGATTTGATAGTTTCCATCAGACGAAGGTCGTTAGGGTTAACGATTGCTGATGTAAGACCATTCATCATAGCCATTGCTACAAGAGCAGAGTCCATGATCGGACGGATATGTTTTGGCATACCGTTACTGTTGTTAGAAAGACCACCTGTAGAGTTCAGTCCCATTTCAGAGAACATCTTGATAGCTTCAAGAACTTCCATCTGTTTGTCCTGCATTCCTTTTACAACGAGGAATAACGGGTCAAACCACAGATCTTCTGTATCCATGCCCTGAGCCATACCTCTTTCAAGCATGTTCTGGCAGTGCATCATACGCTCATCATTGTCAGCTGCTACCATACCAGAGGAGCAAAGTGCGATACAGATTGCATCATTTGCTGCTGCAAGGTCGATATTGGAAATTCTGTCACCTGCGTCTGCAGAGTTAACGATTGGTTTTCCTTTTGCTCTGTTGTATACAGAAATACCAGCTTCGATAGCTTTCTGGTTTGTTGTATCCAGTGCAAGCGGAACATTATCAAACTCAGACTGAAGGAGCTGAACAGCCCATTTCATTAAGTCTTCGCCATCATTTTCTGCAGGTCCGATATTTACATCGAGGTAAGTAGCACCAGCATCCAGCTGCTGTTTTGCTCTTTTGATGATCGGTTCAGGATCTCTTTCTGTAAATGCTTTGTTTACTGCCGGTGCAGTAGTGGAAAGTCTTTCTCCAATTGTTACGAATTTTGCCATAACCCTGTTCTCCTTTTATATTTATTTATACAGAGAAATCTGACAATTGCAGATCCCTCTGCATATATTTTTCTTTATAACCCGGCCGGTACAAAACCGACCAGATGTTTACGGTCATTAGATCTGGCCGTCTGCCTGCAGATCCTTTAAGAATTTAACAAGCTGTACAGCTTCTCTTGGTCCAACGATGATTTCCCATCCAGGAAGTTTTGCTTCCAGATCACCCTTCAGAACCGCTACTTTACCAGGAATGATCAGTTTTCTGGATTTAACCTTCGGTTCAACATTCTCTTTGATATAAGAAGAAATACTGTTACCGGAGAATTTACCAGCTGCCCATGATGTCAGTACGGAAAGTCCGCCTGCATCATTGATTACCAGGTTAAGCGGAACACCGGAACGCTCCAGCTCGCCGGATACTACGAAATATGTAAGAGCAAAGTCTACAGTAGTAACTACTACTGCATTCTCATCAGCACCATTTAACGGATAGATGCCTGGCTCAACTTTCATTGGCTTCTGCGGGTCAGTGTAAACGTTCTGACGCAGACCATATAATGGAAGAGCCTCTGCATATGTCATCTGCTCCATAACGATGATGGAACCATATTTCATTGTAAACATAGATGCTAAAGCTGCCTGTAAGTGAAGGTCACCTTTTGCGATCTTAACAAGGTTTACGATAGATGGATAACCAAATGTTCTGTCCTGATCTTTCAGAGCTGCACGACGAACCTGTACAGTGTTTGCAAAGGTTTCTTTAATGTCAGCGCCTGTTGTATCAAGAACAAGATTCTTGTTTCCAAGTTTTTCAAGAGCTGCTGTTGTATCATATAATTCATTTAAGTCTTTACCGGATACACCGAGAACAACACCTGCTTCTGTAGCAACTGCGTTCATTGCTTCATAGTTGGAAGCATCAGCACCGTTTAAGACCGGTTTGCTGTCTTTGCATACTGCAAGAGCTGCTTTAGCGATTTCAGGATCTTTACAGTCAAGAACTAAAGTTCTGCCAAGACCTGCTGCTTTTTCTACAAGTGCAGTATATTTAGCTGCATCTGCGCCTTCACCACAGTTTACATATACAAGTTCAGCATACATTCTTTCGCCGATACGGTCATAATCTACCTTCGGGATTTCTGCAAGTTTTGCCTCTACTGCAGCGTCATCCATGCATGTGCACAGAGCTACTGCATATCTTGGCTTGCTTACAAATGTTTTTTCATGTCTGAATAATACTGTTTCTCCACCCAGAGTGTGCTCTTCTGCACCAGTACCAATTTTGATTGTCTTCATTGGCGGAGCAGTAGCCTCGGAAAGAGATGCTAAAGCTTCATCAGACATATGCGGACATTGTTCGATTTTCATAGCGCCCTGAGCAACTTTCATAGAGAAAGCCATACAAGTTGGGCATCCGCATTCCTTACAGTTTTTCTTTGGTGTTAATTTAAAAATCTGAATACCATTCAGTGCCATTTTATTTGTTCCTCCTATTCAATTACGCAAGTGCTTTGATCATTCTGGAAATAGCTGCAACAGCTTCCGGATGTCTTAAGATGACTGCATCAGATCCGGCTGCAAGGTCAGCAGCAGCTGTCATAACTTCCATATCGATTCCACGCTCTTCTTCCGGTCCCCATTCAGGCATATCTTTCTCAGAAGCTGTTGCTTCTTTTACGCCCCATGTTTCAGCGGATACCGGTGTAATGATAGGCATCTGCAGCATGTTATCATTCTGAGATAAAGCTGCACCTTTAATACGGTCCATAGTGGATACAACATATTCATATCCATATCCGGCAGCAGCACTACCGATATTCATAACAATTTTCTGTGCATTAACGCCTAACTGAGTAGTTACAACGTTAAGCTGTTTAGCAAGGTTGATATCTACGGCAGATTCTGCACCTACGATCTGATCGTAAGCAAGTCCTGCTGCAGCACCGATTGCTTTGTAGTTTTCTTCTTTTTCTGAAAGAATCAGTACGTTTCTTCCCTGAAGAGCTTCTGCTACCTTAGGAAGGAGTTCTGCGTCTTTCTCTACATTCTTGCATCCTTCAACTACTAATGGTGCATCAATTGCATCTGCAACTTCTTTAACAACTGCGATAAGTTCATCAACAGATTTGTTTACACCGTTCGGATCTCCACCCTCAAGGATCAGAGCTACAAAGTCAGCACCTTCCATAGCTGCTGCTTTTTTAGCCATTTCTCCGATTGTGGATGCTCCGTCATAGTATGCTTTGATACCTTCGGATACAATATTCTCAAGACCCATATCAGAGATTTCAACACCGATCTTAGGTGCGTTTTCTGATGGTGCATCAAAAGAATAAAATGGATAAGTAGAGTCTCCGCCGATTGTTACAGTCTTATCTCCGCTACCAATTGTGACTGTATTAATCTTTGCATTAAATTTCTGAAGTTTCTGATTAAACGGCATTTCTATTTGGCCTCCTTAAAAAAATTACTATGTACTTGCCTCTACGCAGACAAATCACATCATCTCATATAGTATACTACATCATCGGGTCCATTGACAAGGCTGGATGATTATGTTCTGTTAAAAATGCAACAAGCTCTTCTGGATCTGTTGTATTTGTCTCGTCACCAATCATATCAGTAAAGTTGTCAATACCATACAGTTCCTTTGCTGTCTTATTCAAACGCTCCGCAACTGTCTCTTTTAATTCCTTAGGCATCCATACGATACGTTCAATACCGCCTTCTGCCTTCATGAATTTCTTGGATGAAATAAAGTGTTTACCATGTCCCATGAATCCTGGTGTCTGAACACCGCCGCCAGTCATAGATGCCATCTCTGAGAATGTCATTCCGAGAGGTGTCATTCCTGCATATTCACGGTTGGCGATTACTACACCATTAGAAAACGGCTCAATACCACAGATACACTCGAAGCATCCACAGGAAGTCATAGGATCCTGCATAATGGAATAAAGCGTAACGTGTTCGAGAGCTCCCTGTGAGAATTTTTGTACAGCTTCATCAACATCCTCATAAGAACCAAGGTTCTCATCAATTGGTCTTTCCTTTGTAATGATCTGACAAGGTCCGTTTGGATCCAGTTCATTTGTTGCTTTTGCATCCAGCCATGAAACGGCTCCGCAAAGTCCAAGTCTCTCTGGTGTAACAACACATACATGAGACGGTGAAAAAGCCTGACAAAGGATACAGCTGTAATATACGTCTACAGTTTCATCTGTAAGATTTTCAAGACGTGCATCACGTTTATCGAATACAGGGATTGCTACCTCATGACGGATTCTTGTACACTCAGCCGGATCAGTATAAACGGTTACCTGACATTTATCAACTACAGCTTCAAACTCATTTTTTACCTGTGTATACAGAACCTCACCGATATGTCTGATACGGAATCCTGCATTGTAAGCTTCCTTACCGATACGGATCCTCTGCATATCTCTCTGTCCTGTATGATAAACTCCCTCAATACAGTTAATGTAATTGTGGAATTTACGCTCAATTACAGGTTCAAAATCAGGCTGCATTCTCTTTCCCGCTACTTCTACCACGTAAGCGATCGGATTCTTGCTTCCCAATTCCATTTCATCTACATCTGGTCCTACAACTGTAATCTTGTGGTCCTCTACCTCATCCATGCTTCTTGTCTGCACAAGTTCTGCACAATCCACACGGGAACCGTCGAACTCAACCTGCATATCTTTACGACGGATAATCTCGCCTTCGAATGCAGACGCAAACGCAACAGGAATATCAATATTGGTAATTTTGATCTTAATATTTCTGGCTTCCAGAGAAACCTTATTAAAATCAGCAACATTCGGGCATGCGATCAGCGCACCCGGAACTTCTGTAATGTTTTCATCTTCATTGGAAATCACAGGGAATCCAAGTTTGATTGCTCCTGCACCAGCAGCCAGAATCACATCATCGATCGGTTTAAACGCATTGACAAATGCCGGTACTCTCTCTGATGTATACTTAATCAGAGCGGCTGCATCTCCAGGAGTAACGTTTCCGAAGATCAGAGCTGCACGAAGTGCCACGGATACTACATGGATTACAGAAGTAATATCTTTTCCAAGTGGTACGATTCGAACATTATAGCCCATTTTCAATCCAAGTTCCTGCGCCTGGTCAATAATTCCTCCAACCAGTGTAACAAGAATTCCCTGTGCCTGATAACTCTTTACCAGATCTACACCTTCCTGTGCGGTAGGTGCCGATCCAATAATAACAGCTACACCAGGAATATCACCGGTTACAAGAGGTACACCAAGTTCACGGATTATGGAATCCGGAAGGTGTCCATAGTACGGTTCACTGTATGGCTCCGCTCCATCCAGATACTTCAGTACTTCTATGAACTCTGCACAAAGTGCGGTAGCGACTCCGGACATCAAAGCGTCATCTAACTGATGCTCTCTTGTCATAAGAGATTTGATCACACCAAGTGCTTCTTTCATTTCGCCAAGGGTCTTCACCTTGACTCCTGTTACTGCATAGTAACATGGCAGACAGTAGGCAGTATGAGGAAATTCAACTGCCTTGTCTGCGCCGTGCTGTGCAATGGCTTCCTCTACAGCCTGACAGGTTAACCCGTAGACTGCATCATTTCCGTTAAAGATTCTGTCGATTAACAATTTGCACATCTCCATTTCGTATTTAGAATAATACTATGGTTTTATCTATATAACGCTTTAGGCGTTTAAACCCAGGAGACGTTTAGTGGCTTCCGCATTGCCCATCCACGCCTCCGGGCAAAACCACCAATCTTTACATCATCGGATCAAGAGCTAATGCCGGATGGCCTTTTTCTGTAAGGAATCCAACCAGTGTCTCCGGATCAGTAGCGATTGTTTCATCACCGATCATATCTGTAAAGTTTTCAATACCATAGAGTTCATTTGCTGTCTTATTAAGACGTTCAGCAACAAACTCTTTCAGTTCTTTCGGCATCCATACGATACGTTCAATACCGCCTTCTGCCTTCATGAACTTCTTGGAGCTGATGAAATGTTTACCATGTCCCATGAAACCAGGTGTCTGAACACCACCACCTGTCATGGATGCCATTTCTGAGAATGTCATTCCAAGAGGTGTCATGCCTGCATACTCACGGTTAGCGATAACAACACCATTGGAGAATGGCTCGATACCGCAGATACACTCGAAGCATCCGCATGATGTCATAGGATCCTGCATGATAGAGTACAGTGTAACGTGCTCTAATGCACCCTGGGATAATTTCTTAACAGCTTCATCTACATCTTCATAAGAACCAAGGTTCTCATCAATAGGTCTTTCTTTTGTAATTACCTGGCAAGGTCCGTTTGGATCCAGCTCGTTGGTAGCTTTTGCATCCAGCCATGAAACGGCACCGCAAAGTCCAAGTCTCTCAGGTGTAACAACACATACGTGAGACGGGGAGAATGCCTGGCAGAGGATACAGCTGTAATATACATCTACAGATTCGTCTGTCAGAGTATTCAGACGGTCATCACGTTTCTCGAAGATCGGGATAGCAACTTCATGACGGATTCTTGTACACTCAGCAGGATCTGTATAAATAGTAACTTCACATTTATCAACAACTGCGTCAAATTCATTCTTAACCTGTGTATAGAGAACTTCACCGATATGTTTGATCTTGAAGCCTGCAGCAAATGCATCTTTGCTGATACGGATTCTCTGCATATCTCTCTGTCCTGTATGGTATACACCTTCGATACAGTTGATGTAGTTATGGAACTTACGCTCGATAACAGGTTCAAAGTCAGGCTGCATGTTTTTACCTGCAACTTTAACAACATATGCAATGCTGTTCTTGCTGCCAAGTTCCATGTCGTCTACTTCCGGACCAACAACTGTAATCTTATGGTCTTCTACTTCACTTGCATCACATGTATGTACAAGCTCTGCACAGTCTACACGGGAACCATCGAATTCAACCTGCATGTCTTTACGACGGATAATCTCACCTTCGAATGCAGATGCGAAAGCAACCGGGATATCGATGTTTGTAATTTTAATCTTGATGTCACGTGCTTCCAGAGAAGTCGCATTCCATTTGGAGATGTCTTTCTGGCAGATCAGGCTCTTCGGTACTCTTGCAACATCTTCCTGATTTGTGATAACCGGGAATCCAAGAGCGATAGCGCCTGCACCACAAGCTACGATCACATCATTTAACGGTGCAAATGCATTAACAAATGCAGGTACACGTTTCATTGTGTAATCCATCAGAGTTGCAGCATCACCTGGTTTTACGTTACCGAAGATAAGAGCTGCACGAAGTGCTACAGATACTACATGGATAACTGCTGTAACGTCTTTTCCAAGCGGGATAACACGTACGTTAGCACCTGTCTTGTATCCAACTTCCTCTAACTGGTCAATAACGTCACCAACCAGAGTGATCAGGATACCCTGAGACTGATAGGATTTAACAAGGTCTGCTGCTTCCTGAGCGGAAGGAGCTTTTCCAAGGATAACTGCTACACCAGGGATATCGCCTGTTACAAGCGGTACACCAAGTTCACGGATCACTGCATCTGCAAGATGTCCGTAGCAAGGAGCTTCATAAGGAACTGCTCCGTCAATATATTTCAGAACTTCGATAAATTCTGCGCAGAGAGCTGTAGCAACGCCTGACATAAATACGTCATTTGTTCTTTTCTCTCTTGTCATAAGAGTTTTTACTACTGCAAGAGCATCTTTTAACTCTGCAAGAGTTCCAACCTTTGTTCCTGTTACTGCATAATAGCATGGTAAAGAATATGCTGTATCAGGGAAGCTGACTGCTTTGTCAGCGCCGTATTTTTCAATTGCCTGGTTGATGGCACCCTCTGTAAGTCCATAAACCGCGTCGTTTCCCGCAAAAACACTTTCAAATAAAGTCACTTGTTCTACCTCCTAATATATGATTACTGACGATCTATCTTTTCTTTTATTTTAATGATCTCATCGGTAACTGTCTTGCTGAAGTCATACGGGGATTTTCCCTGTCTGTCTGCATCAATTACCTCTGTGTTGTAATGAATCATACCTAAAAGATCTTCCTGTGGAATCCGTTCTCTGATAAAGTTTTCGTCATCTTCATTGCGCACTTTGTTTGCGACAACCTTTACCTGAGACACTCCTAAATCTTTTGCCAGGCGCTTTACATTTTTATATGTCTGCACACTCCTTGCACCTGGTTCGATCACTACGATAAATGCGTCAACTCCTTCTGTGGTTCCTCTGCCGAGATGTTCCAAGCCGGCTTCCATATCAAGAATTACTACATCTTCTCTTCTAAGTACCAGATTATTGATAATGCGCTTTAACATTACATGTTCCGGGCATACACATCCGCCGCCGCCTGTCTCGACAGTTCCCAGGACAAGGAGCCGTACGCCATTACAGACCTTACCATATTTCTCCGGAATATCGTCTACTTTCGGATTCAGATGATAGAACTGATTTCCTGCTGTAGCCCCTGTACGTTCTTCCACCAGCTTACGCATCTTTGAAATCGGTACAATAGAATCCAGAGTTTCTTCATCAAAGCCTAATGCAAGACCAAGATTCGCATCCGGATCCACATCTGCTGCAAGTACCGGTCTGCCCTCTGCTGCATACAACCTGGCCAGCGTTGCTGCAAAAGTGGTTTTGCCTACGCCGCCTTTTCCTGTAACTGCTATTTTCATTTTACGTCATCCACCTTTTATTACATTTTAAGATTACAGCAGATTAGATTCCTAATGCTGTTCTCTTCTCTTCAATTCTTTCGATCATCAGATCAACTAATTTCTCAATATCTGTTTCTACTGTATAAGCAGCGCCTGTCCATTTTCTTGTTCCCTCTGTAAGAAGCTCTCCCATTTCTGAAGAACCGGAAACATATGGATCAACACCAAGGAATGTATCAATACCGGTACCTACTACATAGTTACCGATGGATACAGCTTTTTCAGACATCCACTCAGGAGCACATCCAACTACAGGAAGCTGATTAATCTGAAGACCTGCATCTTTTGCAAGTTCAGCAGCAAGGATCATCATACGGGAAATATCTACGCATGATCCCATGTGGAGTACCGGTGGGATATCAGCCAGTTCACAGACACGTTTCAGGCCTGCACCGCAGAGATCTTTTGCAGATTTGTCCATAAGACCTGCTTTTGCAGCTGCCTGTGCAGAACATCCGGAAGCAATGACAACGATATCATTGGCGATACATTTCTTCATCAGTTCAATATGTGCATAGTCAGGACGGATCTTAGGATTGTTACATCCAACCATAGCAACAGCACCACGGATAACACCGGAAGTGATGCACTCAAGTAATGGTTTTGTTGTTCCTGTCTCATCAACCTGAGAGTTTGTAACACCGTCAAGAACCTTAACGATTGCTTCTACGGAATAACCAACTGTAGCTTTCTGTTTCAGCTGTGGGATATGTACAAGTTCAGGTTTTCTGTTCTTGAAGTTGTCAATAGCCATCTTGACGATTGCTTTTGCATTCTCTCCTGCTGTCTCAGCATTGAATCTGATAAATTCAGCATCAGGCATCTGAGCGATCGGAGAAGTTGTGATAAATTTAGTATGGAAGCATTTGCTTAAAGGTCCTAATGCAGGGAAGATACACTGAACGTCTACTACGATCGCTTCGCAGGCACCTGTCAGCACTACATTCTCCTGCTGCAGGAAGTTACCGGCCATCGGAACACCGCGACGCATAGCTACTTCGTTTGAAGTACAGCATACACCGGAAACAGTGATTCCTTTTGCTCCTACAGATTTTGCATAATCGATCATTTCTTTGCTGTCTGCATATTCACAGATCATCTCAGAAAGGCTCGGATCATGTCCGTGTACAACAATGTTTACATTCTCTTCAACCATTACACCAAGGTTAGCTTCTGTGTCAATTGGCTTCGGAGTTCCGAATAAAACATCAGAGAACTCTGTTCCCATCATGGAACCGCCCCATCCATCAGCCATACCGCAGCGAAGAGATTGTTTTACAAGAGCTTCCGGAAGAGAAGAACATCCCATATGAGCCATATGTAAAGAAGTGGAAACTTCACGGTCGATTGCACGTGGTGCAATTTCATTTTCAATCAGTTTCTCTTTCTGTCCTGCAGGCATTCTGTCAAGGAATCTCTGATATCCGAATGGTTTACCATATTCCATCAATCCTGTCTCAGCCATTTCATGAGCCAGATCATAGATATCTTTTCCTTCTGTCTCTACGCCCCATTCTTTTGCGATACGGATCAGTTTCTCAGGATCTTTTACCTGATAGTTTCCGCCGTCTTTTGCACAATATAATGTGTGGCAGATTTCACGACCGTGATCAGAGTGAGTAGCTGCACCACCTGCTGTAAATTTCAGGAAGTTTCTTCCTACGATACCATGAACGTCACATCCGCAGATACCTCTTGATGCTTTAGGGGTAATACGACATGGTCCCATAGCACAGATACGACAGCAGACACCCTGCTCACCGAATTTACAATGTGGAGTCTGTTTTTTTACACGAAGCTGCCATGCGTCAGCTCCAACCTTTGCACCTGTCTCCAAAAGTCTGGCAGTAGCCTCTTCAAACTCTTCCACTGTAGTTAATTTGAATTCACTCATTATAGACCTCCTTTAATTCTGGTTTGTGTATTCCTTTAAGATACACATTTTTATTTTATTAATAATCCCACAGGCAGGAAATCCCGGTTATCTATAGGTTATCTATATCTGAAGAATTGGCTCCGTTAAAGATAACTGTGATAACCCATCCCATCCCCTCCCATGGGTTATTTAACTTAAAAAATAAAGATGTAAACTTGTATTTATCTCTGCATATATAGATTTCCTATGCGCAGAAACATCCCTCATCGGATTCTCATCCGACAAGGGGTGTTTCTTATAATTTTAAATTATCAACGATTGCACGAAGTGCAGTCTTGACAGGGTTGTCTTCCGGAAGTGTGCTTGTAGGACGTCCTTCACAGTCATATTCATAAACTGTTTCATCCTGTGGAACAACACCAAGAAGTGTCAGTCCCTGATTTGCAATCTCTTCCTGAATTCCCTTATTCAATTCTCCTTTCGGAGCTCGGTTAATGATCAGACCGACTGTATCAGGATGCATATCACATTCTTTAATGAGTTCTGCAATCCTGCCTACTGCCTGTACGCCTCTTCTGGAGCAGTCGCTGACCAGAATGGCAGTCTGCATGCTCGGAAGAACACCTCTGCTGATATGTTCCATTCCGGCTTCATTATCTACAACAATATACGGATAATTATTCTGGTATTTTGCAAGCTGAGTCTGAAGAAGACCATTAACATAGCAGTAACAGCCTTTTCCCTGAGTTCTGCCCATGACAAGAAGATCAAAATCATCATCTTCTACAAGCGCATCTTCAAAACGCATTTCCGCGTAATCAGCCTTAGACATTCCGGTAGGAATTGGATTCTCTTTTGCAAGCTCTGCACGTGCAATTTCTTCACGCACATCGCCAAGAGTTGTCTCTACCTTTACGCCAAGAACCTCATTGAGGTTTGAGTTTGCATCAGCATCTACTGCAAGAATCGGCCCTTTACCCTTTTCACACAGGTACTGGATCAGCATTCCGCATAATGTTGTTTTTCCCACGCCGCCTTTTCCTGCGACAGCAATTACGTGTGCCATAAAACCAGGTGCCTCCTAAATCTGTCTTAGTATTCTTTCTATAAATAAAAAATGATGTTAAGGTCAAAAGGTGTTTTGTCCCTATCTTAATATCAGTCACATTTCAGTTTCACAATACTGTTGGCAAGGTCAACCATTAAAATAGTTCCCTCGACCACTCTCTCATCTCCCATAATATCACGGAGAATCAATTTATTCCCATCCACATCTATACGGGAAACATTTTTAAAAATAACAGAATCGTCACTTTCTTTATATACAGTTGCCAGACACATGTGATGTCGCCTCCTATTTCATCTCTTCTTTAACAAGTGTTAAGGCAAGTCCAAGTCTCATATTGCCTTTCTGAAAATCTGCAACAGCTTCCTTAATAGTCTTACATGCTGCATCCATTCCCATCTTGGCAAGGTTATCAGCCATCTGATCCAGTTCCTGAGCATGATGCTCATTGTGCTGAAGCATATATGTCAGAAGAGCCAGTGTCTCATTCTTACAGTCACCTTCACTGCAGGATCCGCAATGAGCAGTATCACAGGCATGATCTGCATGAGAATGTCCATGATCATGACCTTCGCCATGAGTATGCTCATGAGTATGAGTCATACCATCTTCATGGGTATGTTCATGGGTGTGTCCATGCCCATGCTGGACAAGATTACCATTTTCATCTTTGATTAAATGCATGGTTAAATGCTCCCTTCTATTGAAAAATACACTGAATTTATAAAATTCAGTCTTTTTTTATGACAATAAATTATCAATTTACTGATATTATACATCTTTTTTTTCGTTTCCGCAAGCCATTTAGCATAAATAATCACTAAAAAAATTTTGAAATATATGCTTTGAAATAGCTTTTTTCACAAGAACTGTTAATACTTTAACCCTTATGTTATATTGTTAACAATGTACTCTTGCAAAAACTTAATAATTTTTATGTACTTCTGACACATTTTTATGTTATACTTGGACAAGATTATCGGGCAAAGCAGCTTGCCCAAAGTGTATATAGGAATTGGAGGAATTGTTTTGGATAATACTGTTTTTCTGAATACAAACAGAGAGATGCCTTTACTCGGACTGGGAGTATACAAAGCCACCGGGGAAAATGAGGCCGAAAATGCTATTATTTCTGCTGTTGAATCAGGATACCGTCTGATTGATACAGCCTCCGTATATAAAAACGAAGAAAATGTAGGACGGGGAATCGCCAGCTGTGGAATACCGCGAAATGAACTTTTTATTACTACAAAAGTATGGAATACCGCACAGCGTCTGGGAGACATTCAGGGTGCTTTTGAAAGAAGCCTGGACCGGCTCAAACTGGATTATGTGGATTTGTATCTGATCCACTGGCCGGTTCCGGGATGTTATCTCAGCACCTGGAAAGTACTGGAGGAAATCCAGAAATCCGGGCGGGCTCTTTCTATCGGTGTCAGTAATTTTGAAATCCGTCATCTGGAAGAACTGGAAGCCAATTCCGGAATCATACCTGCTGTAAATCAGATTGAATGCCATCCTCTCTGCTATCCGAAAGAGCTGATTGATTATTGCCAAGATAAAGGAATCCAGGTACAGGCATATGCCCCGCTTGCAAGGGGTGCATATCTTGATAATGATGTTATGTGTGTACTCGGAACTAAATATGCCCATACTCCTGCTCAGATTGGTCTGCGCTGGGCTACCCAGAAGGGAATATCAGTAATCCCGAAATCCGTACATCCTGACCGCATCAGAAGTAACGGCAATATTTTTGATTTCACAATCGAACAGGAGGATATGGATCTGATCGATACTCTGAACGAAAATTTCCACAGTTCACATGTTCCCGAGGATTTAAGGGACATTGCATTCTGATAAATATTAACAGAAAAAGCATTTTATCATGTAATATAAACGCAAAAAGCAGATGTATTTATATAACATCTGCTTTTTGTATTTATCATCTCTGTTCATAAAATTTCCTGCAAATGATGCATTTGAGAGTTTTTTCTATAACATCTCAGTTAGAGCATTTTCAGACACACTCTAGCAGTTCATTGAATGATTACTGTCCGTCTTCCCATGGAAGCATCGGCGTCTCCACTTTCTTATCTCTTACCATAAGGTCAATCACCGCTTCCGCTGCACTTTTTCCTTCGAACAGGACTTTGTTTATTTCTGTGATGATCGGCATTTCCACATCATATTTCTCAGCCAGTTCTTTTGCTGCTTTTGCGGAATAGACGCCTTCCACGATCATTTTCACTTCAGCCATCGCCTGCTCCATGGTATATCCTTTTCCCATCAGATATCCGGCTTTCCGGTTACGGCTGTGGACACTGGCACAGGTAACGATCAGATCTCCGATTCCGGACAGACCATAAAAGGTTTCCATACGTGCTCCCATTTTAACACCCAGACGTGAAATTTCTGCAATTCCTCTTGTGATCAGGGCTGCTTTGGTATTATCGCCGTATCCCAGACCATCTGCGGTTCCGGCCGCCAGTGCGATCACATTCTTTAACGCTGCGCCAAGCTCCACTCCCAGCATATCCGGCGTGGTATAAACTCTGAAAACAGGGCTCATAAAGATTCCCTGCAAATATTCTGCTGTCTCTCTCTGGTGAGAACTTACCACACAGGTAGTCGGAAGTCCTTTTCCAACCTCTTCTGCATGGCTTGGGCCGGAAAGCACAGACACATTTGCCTGTGGAAGTTCCTGTTCAATGATCTCGCTTAAAGTAAGAAGAGTTTTTTCCTCCACACCTTTGGCAACATTTACAATTTTCTGTCCGTTTTTTACAAAAGGCGCCATACGCTTGCAGGTACTTCTGGTATAAGGCGAAGGAACTGCCAGAATTGCCACATCTGCATCCCGCAGGCTTCTCTCAAGATCTATTGTGATATCAATCGGTTCAGGAATCTTTACACCCGGAAGTTTGCTCACGTGTTCCCGCTTTTCTCTTAATGTTGTTATCTCCTCCCCAAGCGCCGACCAGAGAATCACCTCGTGTCCATTATTGTAAAGAAGGATAGACAGGGCAGTTCCCCAGCTTCCCGCACCAAGCACACTTATCTTTGCCATATAAATACCTCTTTTTATTTATTTTTTTTGCTTAAATAAATTTTACTTTCTGTCCCGTCAAGAAGCCGTTTTATGTTCTTTTTATGTCTGTAAAATGCCAGTACTGTCAAGAGTCCCATAACAATATAAAGCTCGATCATATGATAAGAATCCATATGATAAGAACCCATCTGTCCAAATACGATCATACTGATAAATGCAGCCAGATATGCACTTACCGAACACAGAGAAACATAGTGTGTCAGGAAAAACAGTCCGAAAAATACAATTGCACAGATCACAAAAATCCGCCAGTCAAAAGCAATCACAAGTCCTACAGATGCAGCTACGCCCTTCCCGCCCTTAAAATTAAGATAAAACGGAAAATTATGCCCCAGAATACACCCAGCTGCTGCATAAAGGCTCAGCAGCGGCAGAATATCTCCATAAGAATTTCCGAATATTGCCCTTACGATCAGGATGGCCGCAATACACTTCAGACAGTCACACAACAGATTCAATGCCCCGGCCTTTTTGCCAAGTGTACGCAGTACATTTGTAGAACCCAGATTTCCGCTTCCCTGTTTGCGGATATCAATATGATAAATTTTTCCTAAAATGTATGCGGTCTGAAAAAGTCCACATGCATATCCAATTGCAATACAAATCAGGCGTTCCATGATTATTCTTTTTCACCTCGTTCACGAATAATGAATTTCAGTGATGTTCCCGCAAATCCAAAGGCATCCCTGATCTTGTTCTCCAGATATCTGGTATAAGAGAAATGCATCAGCTCTTTGTCATTTACAAAGATAACAAATGTAGGCGGTTTGACAGCCACCTGTGTCATATAGTAAATCTTCAGACGTTTTCCCTTATCAGACGGAGGCTGCTGCATTGCCACTGCCTCAGAAAGGATTTCATTCAGGACACCCGTCTGGATACGCAGTGTCTGGTTTTCGATAACCGCATCGATCGTTTCAAACATTCTGGAAATCCTGAGTCCTGTTTTTGCAGAAATAAATACCAGTTCCGCATATGGCATATATGCCAGAACCTCGCGGATTCTGTTTGTGTGCTTATAAATAGTCTTATCATTCTTTTCAATGGCATCCCATTTATTTACGGCAATGATAACACCCTTTCCTCTTTCGTGGGCAATACCTGCAATCTTGGCATCCTGTTCTGTAACACCCTCTGACGCATCGATCATTACAATGACAACATCCGCACGTTCTACTGCAGTCACTGTACGGATCACACTGTATCTCTCAATCTCCTCTTTGACTTTTCCCTTACGGCGAAGTCCGGCAGTATCAATAAAGATATAATCCTTTCCCTGCCATTTTACTCTGGTATCTACCGCATCTCTTGTAGTTCCGGCAATATCAGAAACAATCACACGGTCTTCTCCCAGAAGTTTGTTTACCAATGACGATTTTCCTACGTTTGGTTTTCCCACAATGGCAATTCTCGGGATTTCATCATCTTCTTCTGTATCTGCATCCTCAGGGAAATGTTTTGCCACTTCATCCAGCATATCACCCAGCCCCATACGGTTTGCCGCAGAAATCGGAATCGGTTCACCGATACCAAGGTTATAGAACTCATAAACATCCATCATAAATTTCTGGATACTGTCTACCTTATTCACAACAAGGACAACCGGTTTGCCGCTGCGTCGGAGCATATCTGCCACCTTCGCATCGGAATCCACCAGTCCCTGATGAACGTCTGTGATAAAGATGATAACATCTGCCGTATCAATGGCAATCTGTGCCTGCTCTCTCATCTGAGAAAGGATGATGTCACTGCTGTCCGGCTCAATACCGCCTGTATCGATCATGGTAAATGTCTTGTCCAGCCATGTCACATCTGCATAAATTCTGTCTCTTGTAACGCCGGGTGTATCTTTTACAATAGAAATCTTCTCACCTGCCAGCGCATTAAACAATGTGGATTTACCTACATTAGGCCTGCCCACTATCGCTACTACCGGTTTGCTCATATATCTGTCTCCTTCTTATCTTTTTATGGTCTGGTGCTTCGATCAGACAGTTTACCAGGTCAGCACCCGGTTCATCTACCACTACAACTTCCGTCTTAAGAGCCTGTCTGACATCTTCCACCGTCAGGTCATCCAGAAAAACATCCTCGCCGCTTCTGAGCATATTGCATGGGATCAGTACTTTTTCTCCCAGATTTCTCTGCGCAAGCTGATCCATAAGATCAGTAGCTGTGATCAGACCGGAAACTGTGATCTTCTCTCCAAAGAAATTATTCTTTACTGCATATACTTCAGCCTGGACATTCGGAAATTTCTTCTGTACCAGTTTTATCATTTTACCTATATAAGGCGCTGCCAGCCGTCCTGTTGCAACAGTGGCATTTACCTCTCTGTCATCGCCTTCAAGCTGCTCAAGTCTCTCTTTTACCTCTGTTTCAAGCAGACGCATCATACCAACACCATTCTCCAGCTGAAGGTATCCGTCATATCTGCCCTCCTCAGGAAGTTCATATCCTGCAAGAATATACCATTCATCCGAAGCATGTACAAAATGAATACCATGCTTCTTCACCATGATCTTCTGCCACCGCTCTACCTGACTGATCAGATACCTTGCATCCTCTTTATCAAAAGATTCCAGTGGATACAGACCTTTTCGATACCTGGAAAGGCCTACAGGTACGATTGAAACGCTCTGCAGTACAGGCGCATATTCCGACAGTTTTTCCAGACTGTATTCCAGTTCATCCCTGTCATTAATCCCCTTGCAGAGCACAATCTGCCCGTTCATGGTCACATCACCTTTATAAAGCCTGTCAACTTTTGCAAGGGCATCTCCGGCAAATCGATTATGGAGCATTTTACAGCGAAGTTTGGGATTCATAGTCTGAAACGATACATTGATCGGGGAAAGATGAAACTTGATAATACGATCCAGATCATAGTCACTCATATTGGTAAGGGTAACATAGTTTCCCTGCAGGAATGACAGTCTGGAATCGTCATCTTTAAAATATAAAGTTTCTCTCATACCGGGCGGCATCTGGTCTATAAAGCAGAAAATACAGTGATTGGAACAGGAGCGGTACTCATCCATAAGACTGTTCTCAAACTCCACGCCAAGATCATCTTCATATTCCTTTTCTACTTCCAGTTCCCATTCCTCGCCATTCTTCTTTCGGATAAGGAGCTTAACAAATTCGTCATTCATCAGATAACGATAATCAAACACATCCTCTACCGGCTGGCCGTTAATGGAAAGCAACGCATCTCCCGGTTCCAGTTCCAGTTCTTCTCCGATACTGTCCGGAAGAACCTTGGATATTATGTGTAAATTTTTTTTCATGAATTTTACTCCATTGGAATGTAACCGGAAATTGTGTGTGGGATAAACTTTTCCGGCACATTTTGTTTCTCGATCATTCAGGAGCCGCTGATTTATTTACTGTGCAGGCACAGTAACTTTCTGACATTTACTCCTGATATCATATGACAGTAATTCCGGGCAAAATATACCTGCGCCCAGAATCCACTATCTTTTATATCATAACAATTGTAAAAGAAAAAATCAATAAATTCCTTGACGTATTTTAGGGCAAATGTTATATATTATATTGAAATCTATTTTTTGAGTATAAAATCACTACTTAGGAGGAGTATTATGCCAAACATAGAATTGTTGGAAAAATCCATGCCGGTTGCACCTATCCGTATTGCAGCTCTTGGATGCAGAGAACTTGCAGAAGAAGTTGACAGAAAACTTGTTAAATTCCGTAATGAGCTGGTTGAACGCAAACAGCTCAGTGTTATTCCTCAGGGATACAGCGAAAAATCATTTATTGTAGAATGTGAATGCCCCCGTTTCGGAACCGGTGAAGGTAAAGGTTATATTAAAGAATCCGTTCGTGGCACTGACCTTTATATTATGGTTGATGTGACCAATTACAGTGAATCTTATACTGTATGCGGACACGAGAACCATATGTCTCCTGACAACCATTTCCAGGATCTTAAACGAATTATTTCCGCTGCAACAGGCAAGGCACACCGTATCAATGTAATTATGCCGTTCCTTTATGAAGGCCGCCAGCACAGACGTACTAAAAGAGAATCTCTGGACTGTGCACTGGCACTGAAGGAATTAAGCGATATGGGAGTTTCCAATATCATTACCTTTGATGCCCATGATCCACGTGTCCAGAACTCTATTCCGCTGAATGGTTTTGATAACTTTTTCCCTACTTATCAGTTTTTAAAAGCTCTGATCAAGAGTGTGCCGGATCTTCGTGTTGACAATGACCATCTGATGATCATCAGCCCTGATGAAGGTGCCATGTCAAGAGCTGTATATTTCTCCAACATCCTTGGAGTAGATATGGGTATGTTCTACAAACGTCGTGATTACTCTACAATCGTCAATGGAAAGAATCCTATTGTTGCACATGAATTCCTCGGAGATTCCGTAGAAGGCAAAGATGTTGTAGTTATCGATGACATGATTTCCTCCGGCGGAAGTATGCTGGATGTTGCCAAACAGTTAAAGGAACGCAACGCAAAGAGAGTATTTGTATGCACTACCTACGGTCTGTTCACAGACGGTCTGGATAAATTTGATGAATATTACGAGAAAGGCTGGCTTGACAGAGTGATCACAACCAACCTGAATTACCGCATTCCGGAACTTCTCGAAAGACCATATTATGTAGAAGCAAATATGAGTAAATATCTTGCGAGCATCATTGATATCATCAATCATGATGTTTCCGTTGAGAAGGTTCGTTCCAGCAACGAAAAGATCATGTCTCTTATGGAAAAAGTAAATTCCAGATAGTTTTTCCGGCAGATGAATACGAAAAGGGGAGCTGTTAACTAGCTCCCCCTCTTTCGTATTGTACAGTTAATCTGCAAATTCAGGATTACTCACTTCGCACTGTTGTGCTTATAACAATTTCAGGTTTTATGAACGTATGCCAAGAAAAGCCCCAAGATTTCCCCTTTTTCCATGGGAAGCCCTGTGAGAAAAGAGAAACTCAGGATTACAGCAGGTACAGAGATTTGGCATGGAAATGTTTTCTTCCGGGATTCCCGCTTCCAGAAAAATAATCTTGTTTGCCATCCACAGATTTAACTGATATTTTCCGTTTTCTTTTCTGTAAAACAGCCTGTTCCGGTATTTCTTATCAAAAACCTTTTCAAATTCTTCAATCACATCTTCGCTGACTTCATAACACTCCTGACAGATAGACGGTCCGATGGCCACTTTCAGATCTTTCGGATTACTTCCATACTCTTCAGACATCTTTTCTATGGTAACTGCACCGATTTTCTGAACCGTACCTCTCCATCCCGAATGAGACAGTCCGATCGCGTGATTCACCGGATCAGCAAAATACAGTGGAACGCAATCCGCATAAAAGGTTGCGAGAACCAGCCCCGGAACATTTGTGATCATTCCATCTGTATCTGTATAATCACGTGGGATCACAATTCCCTTTCCGCGGTCTTTCTCTGTTACTTTCCGCACATTGTTGGTATGAGTCTGATCAGATGTAACGATGCTGTTCATATCAAATCCCATAGCATCAGAAATCCTTCTGTAATTTTCTTTCACACAGGACTCATCATCACCTCTTGTAAAACTCAGGTTCATAGAACTGTAGATTCCTCTGCTCATTCCGCCAAAGCGGGTGCTGAATCCATGAACAAGCCAATTCATTTCTTCATATGCGGGATATGTAAGAAATGTAACATCTTTATTGTTTTTTACATTCATCTTTGGAATCTGTTCACTGTTCCATTTTATCTTCATATTTCATTATTCCCTTCCTGCTGTATGGCAGAATATTCATCAAAGCAGTTTCTATAATTATTAGAGGATTGCAATATATTCAAACGCATTCTTAACCCAGTGTATTTCATCCCCGTCAATTCCTGCCACATCGAAACGGCATGGGATATCCACATTGTGATATTCCACTGTAAGAAAATACCTTGCCACCTTACATATGGTTTTCTGTTTAGCAGTATTTACTGCAGCCAGCGAATAACCGGAACTATTGTCTTTCCTGTATTTTACCTCAACAAAAACAAGATATTCTCCATCTCTGGCAATCAGATCGATTTCTCCAAATCTGCATCTGTAATTATATCTCAGAATAAATAATCCCTGCTGTTTCAGATAATCAGCAGCTTTTCGTTCGTAACAGCTTCCGGTAGACCGGGTATTTTTATGCAAATTCTTCCATCCATTTCTTTTTATATTATATGTAGGCATCTTTTGTTGTTACTGTGCATCACTCAGTGTATTGCTGTGTACTGAAGGATAGTAACCCTTTTGCGACTGTTTATATGAAATGTGTAATAAAGGTCTTTCTGTGGATCGGGGTTTCTCCGTATTTTTTCAGTGCCGCAATATGATCGGCAGAACCATATCCCTTATTTGATGCAAAGCCATATTCCGGGAACACTTTATCATATTTTTCCATCATTCTGTCCCTTGTCACTTTTGCAACAATACTTGCTGCTGCAATGGAAACACTCTTTGCATCTCCCTTAATAATGGGAACCTGCGGAATGGTGATCTGAGGAATCGTGACTGCATCATTGAGAAGAAGCTGAGGAACCACTTCCAGTTTACTTACCGCCTCCCGCATTGCCTCATAAGTAGCCTGAAGGATATTGATCTCATCAATACGCTCCGGGCTGCGCATACCGATTCCTACTGAAACCGCTTCCCTCATAATCACATCATACAGTTCTTCTCTTTTGGAAGCACTGAGTTTCTTGGAATCGTTCAGATAAAGGATCCGGCTGTCCTGTGGCAGAATTACTGCACATGCCACAACCGGGCCTGCAAGGGGGCCTCTTCCCACTTCATCAATTCCGCATAAATAACCAAGATGTTCATATTTATGCTCATATACCTTCATATTTTCAATACGCTGCTTCTCCGCTTCCAGAGCTGCTTCCTTTTTGCGGCACTGTGCGATCAGCTTTTGCACACCACTTCTTGTATCTTCTTTATAAATTTCATATAAAGCCGGGTAGCTGCTCATATCTGCTGCAGCAAACTCGGCTTTAATCTCAGCTATTGTTTTCATAATGGCGCCCACTCCAATGTGATCCGCCCCATTTTTCCGGAACGGAAATCATCAAACAGTATCAGCGAAGCTTTGGCATAATCCAGCTCTTCCTGCTTTTTCAGACACCCTCTGGCTCTGGCAATCGCCTCCAGAACTTCCACAGAAGTTCCCTCCTCTGTGATCTGATATCTCTCTGCCAGAATCCCTTTATAATTTTCGCGCAGATAATCGATCAGCCAGAGTGCCAGTTCCTCCATATTCAGAATGTCATCTTTGATAGAACCTACACATGCCAGACGGATTCCCACCTGCTGGTCTTCAAATTTCGGCCACAAAATACCAGGAGTGTCCAAAAGTTCTACTCCCTTATTCAGACGGATCCACTGTTTTCCTTTCGTAACTCCCGGCTTGTTTCCGGTCTTTGCACAGGCCCGTCCTGCAAAGGTATTGATAAATGTAGATTTTCCTACATTCGGGATTCCCACTACCATAGCGCGGATCGGACGGTTTTTAATACCGCGGCGTCTGTCTCTTTCTATCTTTTCCTTACATGCTTCCTGGATCACATTATTGATTGCTTTCATTCCAGAACCATTTCTGGAATCTACTTTTACAACATAAAATCCCTTTGCCTGAAAATAAGTTTTCCAGGCTTCATTCTGGCGCTCGTCAGCCAGATCTGATTTATTAAGAAGAATCAGTCTGGATTTATTTTTTCCCAGTTCATCGATATCCGGGTTTCTGCTCGAAAGAGGTACGCGGGCATCCACAAGTTCAATGATCAGATCGATCAGCTTAATGTCCTCCTGCATCTGTCTCTTTGCCTTGGTCATATGACCAGGGTACCACTGTACGTTCATATACACCTAACCTTTCAAAAATCCAAATTTATCTTTCGGGGAAATGACAAACCATACCTTTCCCACAATATATTTCTTATTGATATTTCCGATATCACCATACCGGCTGTCCTCACTGTTATTTCTGTTATCGCCAAGTACAAAATACTCACCGCTTTCCAGAGACACTCCGTCGGATGCCAATCCCGCATTACTGATTTCAGGAAAATTCTTATTTTCATTATATACTTCTCCGTTGATCAATACTGCTCCGTTGGATATCTGTACAGTCTCACCGGGCAGACCGATCACGCGGCCGATATGCAGAGCCGCATCATCACTTCCACTGGTTTTATATACAATGATATCTCCCCGTTCAGGTGAGGATACTTTATAAACAGCCCTGTTTACAAAAAAGCGTTCTCCAACCTGCAGTGTGGGCTCCATGGTACTCTCCTGTACAGTCACTGATTGAAACAGCGCAATTCCCGCCAGAATGCCAAAAATGAGCACTACCGCTATCTGAAATATCCAGTTAAGGATTCCCCGGACTTTTTTATCTTCAAGTTTTGTTTCCAGCATATCTCTGGTCTCTTTCAGTGCCGGACTATCTTTCCATTTTCTGATATTCATCCAAATCTCCTGACAGATGGAAAAAGAGGGACAATACACAAGTTATTGTCCCTTCTTCTGCTAATTCATGAAATTATTTAACAAGCTCTTTAACCTTAGCTGCTTTACCTACACGATCTCTTAAGTAGTTCAGTTTCGCACGACGTACTTTACCACGACGGATAACTTCTACTTTTACTACATGTGGGGAATGAAGCGGCCATGTTTTCTCAACGCCTACTCCGTTAGAGCTCTTTCTTACAGTAAATGTAGCTCTGTTGCTTCCGCCCTGTTTCTTGAGAACTGTTCCTTCAAAAACCTGAACACGTTCACGGTTTCCCTCTTTGATCAGTGCGTGTACTCTTACAGTATCACCTGTGTTGAATGCCGGTACTTCAGCTTTTAACTGAGCTGCTTCGATGTTTTTGATAATTTCGTTCATTGTATTTTTCTCCTATTCTTATATGGATGTTCTTAATACATATCCTGTAACAGAGGACCATCTTTTTTCACAACAGTTGTGATTATACTATATAGCCTGATGTATTGCAATACTTTTTGCAAATTTTTTACCAGCAGATTACTTCACATCCTGTTTCCGTAACCAGAACAGTTACTTCCCACTGGGCTGAAGGAAGTCCGTCCTCTGTACGAACTGTCCACTCGTCAATCTCATCCGTATAAATTTCATCGCTTCCCATATTTACCATCGGCTCTATGGTAAACATCATACCCGGAACCATCAGGACACCTGTATTCTCTTCAGAAACAAAGCTTACCCATGGATCTTCATGGAACTCAACTCCCACACCATGTCCACCGATTTCTCTGACTACAGAATATCCGTTTTCTACTGCATGTTTATGAACTGCACTTCCCATATTTCCGATCGGAGTCCATGGTTTCACCTGGGAAATACCAATCTCAACACATTCTTTTGTGACCTTGACAAGTTTTTCTTTCTCCGGACTCACTTTACCGATGCAGAACATTCTGGACGAGTCAGAATAATAACCATTATATATTGTAGATACATCAACATTGATAATATCTCCCTCTTTCAGAATCTGCTCTTCATCCGGGATTCCATGGCATACCACTTCATTTACAGAAGTACACACGCTCTTTGGAAATCCTTCGTAATTTAACGGTGCCGGGATTCCCCCATGCCGTACAGTCTCTTCATGTACCCATCTGTCAATCTCTTCAGTGGATACACCTGGTTTAATATGCTCTTCCACATAATCAAGAACTGCGATATTGATTTTGCAGCTTTCTTTTATTTTCGCGATCTGTTCGGGTGTTTTGATCAGATCATGATCGATCACTGCATATCCTTTCTGCTTCATTATTTCCATTTTTTCATCAAATGCCTCATGGCATTTTTTATATTTTTTCCCGCTTCCACACCAGCATGGATCGTTTCTTCCAATTTTCAAAGACATGATAATTCCTCTTTCTTTTTTCTTATGTAGGGTACAGCGCATCATCACCATTACAGGAAACTGTGTACTGTTTTATCATACCACATTTTCTCTCGGAAATGTGAACTGTTATTGGTAAAATTACTCGTTATCTTTCGTGAATTGTAAGAAAAAGCTCTGCATCAAAGCATTTTTCAAACACACTCCGGAATTGAAAAATCCGGCAGTTTAATTGCTGCCGGATTTTTCAGAATCAGAAGTCTTATCTGTATTCATAATCTGATTAAGTTCATTTATCATCTCATCATCTTTCAGACGAAACTTTACTTCCACTCGTCTGGATGCATCCTTATCTACATTCCCATCGGAATCCAGAACCGGATTGGCTGAACCATGACCATTTACGGTCAGATAATTCTGAAGTTCTGAAATCTCATCAGAACTCAGGAAGTTCTCCCTGATTTCCGTCAGATACTGTGCAACTGCGAGAGAACGTTTCTGAGAAAGCTCCAGATTGTAATCATAGTCTCCGTCTGTATCTGTATAACCATCAATGATGATCTCAGCCAGATACTTCTTATAATCTTTCTGAAGAAGCACCTTACAGTAGATCGGAAGGATATCTGCAAGTTCCTGTTTGCCCTCATCTGTCAGTTCTGACTTATCATAGTCAAATAATACATTTGCATTGAGGGTAAGAGCACCTGTCTGAGCATCAATATCAACACTTACATTGTTTTTGGAAAACTCCTTCTGCAATGCTTCAATAACATCTGCCTTGACACCGATGATATTATCAATTTTCTTTTGCTGTGTTGCAAGAAGAGATGTTTTTTCATCAAGGCTGGCCTGCTGTTCCTTTAACTGTGCTGCCAGTTCTGCAAGAAGCTTTTTCTGCTTGTCAAGCTGTTCATCCTGGGAACTCAGCTTGCTGTTTTTCTCGTCCAGCTCACTCTGCTGTGCCAGAATTTCCGCTGTATACTGCTCCTGAAGAGCTATCTTGTCATCTCTCTCCTTAATACTCTCATTATAACTTTTCTGAGCCTGAAAAAGAGTCACACACATAATCAGTATAAAAAGGAGCAGCACACCGGCCATCATATCAGAATAAGACCGCCAGACATTAAATCCGCCCTCTTCTGATTTCTTTCTTTTGCGCATATTTCTCTCCTTTTCTTATTTGAATAAGCTGAATTTACCTTTCTGGTTTTTGGAAATATTCTTCATATTTTTGTTCATCTCCTCCAGAAGTGCTTCCTGACGCTCGCTCTGTTCCTCCAGAAGTTTGCGTACTTCCTCCACAGATTCTTTCTGTGCCGCACTCTGAGCTGATTTTCCGCCTGAGAGATAAATATTGTTGTCTTCTTTCTGAACAGAAATATCTGCAAAGAGTCTGCGTACCTCTTCCATTGTCTCGTAAGTCATCTTCTGATAAGATACAAAGTCTTTCATCTTTACATCCAACTGTTCTACCAGTTTACGGTTAGCCTCAAGCACATCTTTTCCTGCCTGATTTGCAGCCGAAACCTTTTCCATTCCCTGCGCGGCAGCTTCCACATATTTCTGCATTGTCTGATTGCAGGCAACCCAGAATTTGGCAGAAGATTTCTCGGATTCATGCAGATAATCCGCAATGCGCTGATAATCCTGCTGCTGAAGCTTCTGGATTTCCTGATTATCCTGTGTGATTCTTGTTGCCGTAGACATATAACGGCCCTGAACCTGTCCCAGTTCATTTACAAGGTCTTTCATAGCTTCGCTCTGTTTTGCATATGAGGTATTCAGCTGATTACTCATCGTCTGATAGAGCCTTGTAGTATAATCAATATTTTCTTTCTGCGCTTCCTTCAGCTGTACAAGAGCTTCATTGAAATCTGTGAACTGCATTTTAAATGAACCGTTCATCTCCCGCAAAAAAGTACGCAGGATATCCTGAACCACATCCTCCTGACATTTTGTTACAGATTCTGTCAGAATCTCCAGAGATTCTGTCATCTTCTGGAAAGTAGGATTGATTGCTTTCTCAAAACTCTCTGCCATCTGTGAGGTAAGCTGCTCTGCCATCTGTTTCATGGCTTTTGTCTGAACCTTCTGACTTGCAAGCATCAGGTTTCTTGACTCGCTCTCAGCCGCCGGAAGTACATAAAGATGAAATCTCTCCAGAAATCCCTGAAGCTTCGCATCCATTCCGGAATAAACGCTTTTCATTCCGGAACTGTAGATCAGTGCAAATGCAATTCCATAGATAGAAGTAAGGAATGCTACTTTGATACCATCTACCAGGGCAGATACAGAGGTAGTCATTGTCTCATAGCTGGATGGCTCAAAACTCTTAAGCCCCCATACCAGACCAATAAAAGTACCAAGAATACCAAGGCTGGTAAAAATATCCGGTGCCATTTCCAGAATCTTCTTATGTACATGAAGATCAATCTCGTCCTCATTTATGTAATCTTCAACATCTCCGATTCCTTCCTGGTTTTTCTCCATGGCATCTACAAAGCTGTCCATTCTGTCATCCAGATATTTATGTTCAAACATCCCCTTCAGGCAGGAAAGATCTTCGCTTTTGGCTTTTCCGGGTACTTTGAATATACTGGAAAGCTCCTGCGTTCCTCTTGCAAGAGCCTCTCCAATGCTGTCTACCCGAAACATACCGCCAAACAGTCCGGCCAGATAGATCACAGCCATAACAGCGAGGAATGCAAAGTTATAAATCATCGTGCCTGATGAACCATTCCCGGTCAGCAGCGTCATGGCAACACATCCGCCAAGCACCACCAGAAAAAGAACCGTATTCATAATTTTTTTGCCCATAATACACCTCCTGTGATTATTTGCAGATTCTGCACAAAATTACAGACAATTTTCTTTTTCGTATATCATATCACAACGTCATATCTGTCACAAGTAAAAATATAGTTACTGTTCACAGTAACGTAGCCAAAATTCATTCCAGATTGCCTGCGGCAATGGAATTTTGGCTTGTATGTCTCGGGATAGTGGTGTATAAACAATAACAAAATATATTAAAAGTCCGGCAGAAAAGCTGTACTCAAAGCACAGTTTTCCACCGGATTATTTTACAGAATTGTTATATTTCAGAATAAACTTTATCTTCTTCCAGAAATCTGGCTTTTCCATCTTTTACTTCAAGCAGATTGATACTGCAGTTTGGAGGCACACATCCATGCCAGAAATGTTCCGGATCCTGATAGACATTCTGAAGCAGTGCACGAACTGCACATCCATGAGAAGAAACAAGAATTGTTTTGTCTGCCAGAGCAGGATCTGTCGTTTTCTCCACCCAGAATTCTCTGGTGCGTTTCAGGATATCAGAAATGTTTTCGCCGTTTTGAGGACGTTCAAATTTCTGTGGCTCTTCAAAGAAAATTTCCATTTCATGGCTGATGATCTTCCCTTGTTCATCCTTAAACCGGCTTCCTTCAAGAACTCCGAAATCAATTTCCTGGATTCTTTTATCCTCAATAACGGGAATCTGCCTGTTTCCCAGCACATAATGTGCTGTCTGTCTCGCTCTTGTCAGAGGACTGGTAAAACAGATATCAAACGGAACATCTTTTAATGCTTCTCCTGTTCTTTTCGCCAGTTCAATTCCTTCCGGTGCAAGGGGAATATCCATTGCCCCCTGCACTTTTTTCAGTTTATTCCACTGAGTTATCCCATGTCTTAATACATAAATCAGCATTAACTTCTCAACTCGATTCCAAGGTCTGTCAGACCATTCAGGATTTTCTTCATTGCAGCTGTAATCTCGCTCTCTTCCAGAGTCTTGTCATGGTGACGGAATACCAGAGAATAAGCCATGGATTTATATCCTCCTTTAATCTGGTTTCCTTCATAAATGTCAAATAACTGATAACTCTCCAGAATCTTTCCGCCTCTCTGAGTCAGAATATGTTCAATCTGTCCTGCAAGAACGGTTTTCGGAACGACCATACTTAAATCGCGGGTTACTGCAGGATATTTTGCAATTCCTGTGTATTTATGGTTGAAGCTTGCAAATTCAAGAACCGTAAGGATATCAATCACTGCCACATATGCCTTATCACCAATTCCATAAGTATCTGCAACCAGAGGATGAACCTCTCCCAGATAGCCTACAACCTTACCATCATAAACCATATTTGCCTGTCTTCCGGGATGAAGGTAAGTCTTTCCGCTGTTTGGATCATAATCTACTTTATCTCTCATTCCTACTTTCTCAAAGAACTCTTCACATACACCTTTCATGTCAAAGAAATCGCCGTTTCCATACATACCAAGTGTAAAGTGCATACGCTCATCCGGAAGTTCTGTAAGAGGAAGTGCTTTCGGACGATATACATTACCAAGTTCATAGAGACGTACATCTTTATTTCTTCTGTTATAGTTCGTAGCCAGAGAACTGAGCATACCGTTTAAAGTAGTTGTTCTCATGACACTGTAGTCTTCTCCCAGAGGATTGCTGATCACGATTCCCTGACGGAGCTTACTGTCAGCCGGAAGTCTTAATTTGTCAAATACCTTCGGACTTTCGAAAGAATAGGTCATTCCTTCAGAGAAACCACAATATTCCGCAATATCACGTGCCACTGCTTCAATACGAAGTTTAAACGGAAGCTTACCTGTTGTAGCTTCACCTGTAGGCAGAGTAGTCGGAATCTTATCATATCCGAAAAATCTTGCAACTTCTTCTGCAACATCAGCTACATAATGGATATCCTGACGGAAAGTAGGAGCTACGATCTCATTTGTTTTTTCGTCATAGGTCAGTTCTACTTTTGCCAGATAAGCAAGCATTTCTTCCGGTGTCAGGTCAGTTCCAAGAAGAGCATTAATCTTCTCCGGTTTGAAAGGAACTCTGGATGGTTCTCTTACTTCATTGCAGATATCTACCATTCCACCTACGACTTCACCTGCTCCAAGTTCCTCCATCAGCTGGCATGCTCTGTCGATAGCTGCCTGCGCATTGTTCGGGTCAAGACCTTTTTCGAATTTACCGGAAGCATCTGTTCTCAGACCGATTCTCTTGGAAGAAAGGCGGATATTTGTTCCATCAAAACATGCAGCCTCGAAAAGAACAGTTTTTACATCGTCTGTGATCATAGAATTCTCTCCACCCATGATACCGGCAATACCAACTGCTTTCTCACCGTCACAAATCATCAGTACCTGATCATCCATGGTACGTTCCTGTCCATCCAGCGTTACAAATTTCTCATCATTCTCTGCACGACGTACAACGATTTCTTTTCCTGCAATCCTGTCCAGATCATATGCGTGCATTGGCTGACCAAATTCTTCCATTACATAGTTTGTAATATCTACCAGATTATTGATCGGACGGATTCCATTGGAAGCCAGACATCTCTGCATCCATTTCGGAGATGGTCCGATCTTAACATTCTTTACGACTCTTGCGCAGTAACGTGGACAAAGTTTCGGATCTTCTACCGTTACTTTTACATAGTCAGAAGCTTTTTCATCATTTCCCTTACACTCTACAACAGGAGGACAGAATTTCTCATTAAACGTAGCTGCCGCTTCTCTTGCAATTCCCAGTACGCCGTAGCAGTCAACACGATTGGATGTGATTTCATATTCAAAGACAACATCATCCAGGCCCAGTGCCTTGATCGCACTCTCGCCTACAACAGCGTCTTCAGGGAAAATATAGATTCCGTATTCCGGTGCTTCCGGATACATTTCTCTTGTGCTTCCCAGCTCTTCGATGGAACACATCATACCATAGGAATCGATTCCGCGAAGTTTTCCTTTTTTGATTTCAATTCCACCCGGTGTTTTCTTTCCGTCATGTCCACCGGCAACACGTCCGCCGTCAAGAACAACAGGAACCTTATCTCCCTCTTTTACATTAGGAGCGCCTGTAACAATCTGTACAGTCTCTGTTCCGATATTCACCTGGCAGATGATCAGTTTATCTGCATCCGGATGTTTCTCAATTTTTTCAATCTGACCGATCACGATCTTATCCAGATCTGCGTCCAGTTTTTCAAAGCCTTCCACTTTTGTTCCTGTCAGTGTCATGGCATCTGTATATTCCTGTGCTGTCACATCAAGATCCGGCACATACATTTTAATCCAAGATAATGAAGTATTCATTTTGTTAATCCTCTTTCTATATTATAGCTCAGACTTATAGCAGCTTTCCCGGACAGAAATTTCCTCTTGGCTGCATAGCTCTGTTGTTTCAGACAGTCATTTCATCAGAACTGTTTCAGGAAACGGATATCATTCTCATAGAGCAGTCTCATGTCATCAATCTCATATTTCAGAAGTGCAATACGTTCAAGACCTACGCCAAATGCGAATCCTGTGTATTCTTCCGGATCAATTCCGCACATGCTTAATACATTCGGATGAACCATACCGCAGCCAAGGATTTCAATCCAGCCGGAACCTTTACAGAAACGGCAGCCTTTACCACCACACTTGAAACAGGATACATCCACCTCTGCGCTTGGCTCTGTGAACGGGAAGTGATGTGGTCTGAACTTAGTTTTTGTCTCAGGTCCGAATAATTCCTGTGCAAACTCCTGCAAAGTTCCCTTAAGATCTGCAAAAGTGATGTTCTTGTCAATAACAAGACCTTCGATCTGATGGAAAGAAGGAGAATGTGTTGCATCTACTTCATCTGAACGGAATACACGACCAGGTGCGATCATACGGATCGGCAGCTTTCCTTTCTCCATAGTACGTGCCTGAACCGGTGAAGTCTGGGAACGAAGAAGGATAGAATCGTTGATAAAGAAAGTATCCTGTTCATCACGTGCCGGATGATTTTCCGGAATATTCAGTTTAGTAAAGTTGTAATCCGCATACTCTACCTCCGGTCCCTCTACTACTTCATAACCCATACCAATAAAGATACGTTCTACTTCTTCCAGGGCGATGGTGTTCGGGTGACGGTGACCGATTTTAGCTTTCTTTGCAGGTAAAGTCACGTCAATCACTTCCTGTTTCATCTTCTCTTCACGTGCTGCTTCTTCCAGTTTCTGTTTAGATTCATCAAGAAGTGCTTCTATCTTGCTTCTTGTTTCGTTTACAAGCTGTCCAACCTTCGGGCGCTCTTCCGGTGCAACATCTTTCATACTCTTTAAAATTGCAGTCAATTCACCCTTTTTACCAAGGTATGCCACACGTACTTCGTTCAGTTTTTCCAGACCTTCGGATTCACTGATCCGTTTTCCGGCTGCTTCAGCCAGTTCCTGAAGTCTTTCTTTCATATCCATGTTCTCTTTCTCCTTTATGTCATAATGTCAGAGAAGAAAAATCGTTACTGAGAACAGAATGAACAGTAACGTAAAATCTGACTCTGACTTGATAGCCACAAATCGCTCCGTTGCAAAAGCAGTTCTCGCAATTCATGTTATAATAGCAGAATTGGCAAACAAAAAACTCCGTCCCACTAAAGGGACGGAGTAAAATATCCGCGGTACCACCCTGCTTCCTGCATTTTCTACAGGCTCTCGGTCTGCTTAACGCGCAGTAACGTCATTTCCTACTCAGTAAATACTGTCATTCAGAAACGCGGCTCCGGTGGGAAATTCAGGAAATATCTGAACCTGAGGCAGCTTCCAGCCGATGGCTTCCTCTCTCTGACGGAAAATAAATCCCTGTAAACACCTTCTAAGCTTTTCATGATTATCAACACTAGTAATCATGCCACAGACGTCAAAATCTGTCAAGTACCATTTACATTATTTATTTTTAAGATATTCATCGATACCTTTGGCACCAGCTTTACCTGCACCCATGGCAAGGATAACAGTAGCTGCACCTGTAACAGCATCACCGCCGGCATATACACCATCTTTAGATGTCTTACCTGTTTCTTCTTCAGCAATGATACATCTTCTCTTATTGACTTCAAGACCTTTTGTTGTAGAAGAGATAAGAGGGTTCGGGGAAGTACCAAGAGACATGATAACTGTATCTACATCCATGTCATATTCAGATCCCGGAATTTCAACCGGACGACGTCTTCCGGAAGCATCCGGCTCACCAAGTTCCATCTTGACAACCTTCATACCTTTTACATGACCGTTCTCATCTACAAGGATTTCCTTCGGGTTAGTAAGAAGATCAAAGATGATTCCCTCTTCTTTTGCGTGATGAACTTCCTCTGCTCGTGCAGGAAGCTCTGCTTCACTTCTTCTGTATACGATATGTACTTCAGCACCAAGTCTTAAAGCTGTTCTGGCAGCATCCATAGCAACATTACCACCGCCTACAACTGCTACTTTCTTTCCTGCCGCGATCGGTGTATCATAAGAATCATCAAAAGCTTTCATCAGGTTGCTTCTTGTAAGATATTCGTTGGCAGAGAATACACCGCTTGCATTCTCACCCGGGATACCCATGAACATTGGAAGTCCGGCACCTGATCCGATAAATACAGCTTCAAATCCTTCGTCCTCGATCAGCTGATCGATTGTTGTGGATTTACCGATAACAACATTAGTCTCGAATTTAACACCTAATTCTTTAACTTTTTCAATTTCTTTCTTAACAACTTTCTGTTTCGGAAGACGGAACTCCGGAATACCGTAAACAAGAACACCGCCAAGTTCATGAAGAGCTTCAAATACAGTTACATCATAACCAGCTTTTGCAAGATCACCTGCACAGGTAAGTCCGGAAGGACCGGAACCGATCACTGCAACTTTATGTCCGTTCTTAACTTCTGCTCCAACAGGTTTGATATCATGTTCCAGAGCATAGTCAGCAACAAATCTCTCCAGTTTACCGATAGAAACAGCTTCACCTTTGACTCCGCGGATACATTTACCCTCACACTGGGATTCCTGAGGACATACACGTCCACAGATAGCCGGAAGTGCGGAGGATAATCCGATCACTTTGTATGCTTCTTCGATCTTTCCCTCTTTAATCTCTTCAATAAATCCAGGAATATTAATGGATACAGGACAGCCTTCCACACATTTCGGTTTCTTACAGCCTAAGCATCTCTGTGCTTCTTCCATTGCTTCTTCCTGATTGTATCCAAGACAAACTTCTTCAAAGTTTGTTGCACGCACCTTTGGATCCTGTTCTCTTACAGGAACTTTCTTTAACATCTTTGCATCTGCCATTACTTGTCACCTCCACAATGTCCACATCCGCCATGATGGGTATCACCTTCCTGAAGTTTCAGTAATGCACGTCCCTCTTCAGTCTTATACATCTGGCTTCTCTTCATAGCCTGGTCGAAATCAACGAGATGTCCGTCGAATTCCGGTCCGTCTACACATGCAAACTTAATCTCATCGCCAACCTGAAGACGGCATGCGCCACACATACCTGTTCCGTCAACCATGATCGGGTTCATGCTGACAATTGTATGAATGCCAAGCTTCTTGGTAAGAAGACAGACAAATTTCATCATGATCATCGGTCCGATTGCTACACAGACATCGTAATGTTTGCCTTCGTTTGTTACCAGATCCTCAAGAGTCTTAGTAACCATACCTGCACGGCCATAGGAACCGTCATCTGTAGTAACATAAAGATTAGAAACTTCTCCCAGTTCTTTCTCAAGGATAACCATATCCTTAGTTTTTGCACCAAGAATAACATCTGCTGTGATTCCATGTTCATGGAGCCATTTTACCTGTGGGTAAACAGGGGCTGTACCAACACCGCCGGCAACAAATACCATTTTCTTTTTCTTTAATTCTTCGATATCTTCCTCAACAAATTCAGAAGGACATCCAAGAGGTCCTACGAAATCGCGGAATGCATCTCCTGCTTTTAATTCTGCCATCTTGATGGTAGATACACCAATCTCCTGGAATACGATTGTGACCGTACCCTCTTCACGATCATAATCACAGATAGTAAGAGGGATTCTCTCACCCTTCTCATCTAACTTAACGATAATAAATTGTCCTGGCTGACAATGGCTTGCAACACGCGGTGCGTGTACAACCATAAGATGGATCTTAGCTGCCAGTGTTTCAGCTTTTAAAATCTTATACATGGTTTTCCTCCTCGCAAATAATAAACCTCTATTAATAATACGCCAAAATCTGACATATGGCAAGGGTTGATTTGTAGCATATATAAGATTTTTTTGTTACTGCTCACTCCGTTCTCAGTAACGTAGCCAAAATTCATTCCAGATTGCCTGCGGCAATGGAATTTTGGCTTGTATGTCTCGGGATTTTGGCATATTCATGCCAAAACACCTCGCGGGATAGTGGTATGTGAACCGTAACATTTTTTCACTTTCAACACTCTTTTTCTATCATTTCATATAATTTTGCCAACGCTTCCTTAATACCGCCAACCTCATCGATCAGCCCTTCTTTTACTGCCTCTTTTCCTTCCAGCATGGTTCCTACATCTTTTACCAGCTGAGAAGTATCAAGCATCAGCTCTTCCAGACGTTTCTGAGATGCTCTGGAGTGTTCGGAAATAAATGTAGTGATACGGTCCTGAATTTTCTCCATATTCCGGTAAGTCTGAGCCACTCCGATAAACATACCATTGGAACGTACCGGATGGATCACCATCGTAGCACTTGGTACTGCGAAAGAATAGTCCGCAGATACGGCCATCGGAACTCCGATAGAATGTCCGCCGCCCAGAACCAGTGACACTGTTGGTATACTTAATGAGGCAATCATCTCTGCAATGGCAAGCCCAGCCTCCACATCTCCTCCCACTGTGTTTAAAAGGATCAGCAAGCCTTCTATTTCTTCATCATCCTCAATGATGGCAAGCTTTGGAAGTACATGCTCATATTTTGTAGTTTTGGAATGGGAGGGTGCAGACTCATGACCTTCCACCTCACCAATGATGGTCAGAAGCTCTACCTTGTGTTTTCGGGAATTGCTGTTTAAAACCACCTGTCCCATATCTTTGATCTGCTCATTGGTACTTTCCTGAACTTTATTTTCTGACTCCTGTGTCTCACAGTTTTGCAGCTTCATCCCTGTTTCAGACTCTTCTCTTTTTTCTCCATATCTGTTTTCAGACATAAAAATACCTCCATTTTCTCTATGGAGGTATTATGTGTGTTTCTTTTATAAACTATACATGTCCGACAGCAATAACCCAAAACAGGCAGTCTCAATATACCTGCGGTATTTTACTGCTCATCCCAGTTTGTCCAGTAATCTGTGACATCATCGTCATCATCCAGAAGATCCAGAGTTCTCTGAAGATCCTTGAGTGCCTGCTCATCTGTAAGCTCCACATAAGTCTGAGGAATCATGGCAACCTGTGCTTCTGCAATAGGCAGACCTGCTTTTTCCAGAGCTTCGCGAACTGCACTGAAATCATCCGGAGCAGTGAGAATCTCATAACTGTCCTCTTCCTCGCTGAAGTCCTCAGCACCGGCATCCAGAGCAAGCATCATAATCTCGTCTGCATCCATCTCACACTCTTCTTTGTCAATAATGATCTGACCTTTCTGATCAAACATATAGGATACACATCCCTGAGTTCCGATGCTTCCGTTACCCTTTGTAAATGCATTACGTACATTACCTGCTGTACGGTTCTTGTTGTCTGTCAGAGTCTCAACAATGATAGCAACACCGTTCGGACCATATCCTTCATATACAGCTTTCTCGTAGTTGTCTGCGGAATCAGCACCTGCTGCTTTTTTGATACCACGTTCGATTGTATCGTTTGGCATGTTGTTTGCTTTCGCTTTGGCAATTACATCACGAAGTTTGCTGTTGTTATTTGGATCCGGACCGCCTGCTTTGACAGCCATAACCAGCTCACGTCCGATTACTGTAAAAATCTTACCTTTTTTTGCATCGTTTTTCTCTTTCTTATGCTTAATGTTTGCAAATTTTGAATGTCCTGACATCTTTCTTTCTCCTTTTGTTAATTATTTTTATCTGCTGCTGTTTATACAGCAACATTATTATCCCGCTCCACCTTAACCTTGCCAATGGTTTTATTACCAATAGACAAGATCGTAAAACAGTATCCAATCGCTTTTATGCTTGTATCAACATCCTTATCTGTAGGAATATGTCCCAGAATATTGGTCAGATAACCGTTCAGTGTTTCAAACTCTGTATCCCCAAAATCTGCATCCAACTCTTCTTCCACATCCTCCAGATAAGCAAGCCCGTCAATGATCAGACTATTATCTTTCTGTGCGCGGATCGTAATTTCATCCTCATCATATTCATCCAGAATATCTCCGACAATCTCCTCCAGAATATCCTCCATGGTAACGATCCCGGCTGTCTGGCCATATTCATCCACAACAATTGCCATATGAATCTTTCTGGCCTGCATAGTATGAAAAAGATCTCCAATCCCCCTTGTTTCAGGAATCAGGGATGCCTGGCGGATAATTCCGGGCAGTTCCTTCAACGGTTTGAACTTCGCCCAGGGATTCTGTGTCATAAACTTAAGCGCATCTTTATAATGGACAATTCCTTTGATATTGTCAATATTCTCCTCATATACCGGATAACGGGAATTCCCCTCTTCCAGCATAGTGTCAATCATGTTCTTGAGCAATATCTCCTCGTCAAAGGCCACCACATTCTTTCTGTGAGTCATGATATCATGGGCTTCTGTCTCATTAAAAGATATGATATTCTGGATCATTTCCGCCTCATTCTCCTGAATGACGCCCTGTTCATGAGCTTCATCTACAATGGAAATGATTTCCTCTTCTGTGACAGACTTTTCTGTACGGTTTATCTCCACACCAAAAGGCACTGCTGCCAGTCTGGCGATCCAGGTGACAGATACAGTCAAAGGCTTTAACAGATTCAGCCAGAAATGTACCAGGTTCAGATACTTATATGCATAAGCTTCAGGATGATAAGTACCAACCCGCCGAAAAGCCAGAATACCGATTGCAGCAAGAAAAATCACGCACAATGCCATTACCAGGATCAGTGCAGGTACATGCTTTATGTATGGATAAAATGCATCCACAGCATATGGGACCAGAAAAGTACCAAAACAAATACCACATGCCATTACGATCAGCGGAATTGCATTGACAAACTGCGCCGGTTTGTCGATCAGAGTCATCAGCATCTGTGCTTTTTTATCGCCTTCCTCTGCTTTCTTCTGTGTATCATTCTCACTTATGTTTCTCAGCGCTGCGGCAAACCCGTAAAAGATTCCATTCAGCCACAACAGTAACAGTAAAACAAATAAGCCCCAGAGGGGCATACTACTGCCATCTTCCATTATATTATTCAGTCTCCTCCTTATTGAATATGCGTAATTACTGGTAAAATATATCACTTTCTCCATTAATCGTCAAGATACTGACCGGACAGAGATACCAAAAATTACTGTTCATTTATTGTTCACGCACTACTATCCGAGACATGCAAGCCAAAAAATCGCAATACCGGATCAGATGATATATCCCTTAAAAAGTAAAATCAGAACGTAAGCTCCAGGCTGATCTCAAGTGCATGATTCACCTTATCCAGCATCGCATCATCCAGATGACAGACTTTATCTTTTAATCTTCTTTTATCTATAGTACGAAGCTGTTCCAGCAAAATCACAGAATCTTTTTCAATCCCATAGAGTTCCGCATTGATCTCAATATGTGTAGGAAGCTTAGCCTTGTTCATTTTTGATGTAATAGCAGCACAGATCACTGTAGGGCTGTGCCGGTTACCTACGTTATTCTGAATGATCAGAACCGGCCGGATTCCACCCTGTTCACTCCCCACTACAGGGCGAAGATCAGCATAAAATATATCCCCTCTTTTAATTACCACACAATTCACACTCCGATTCTTTCCGGTTTCAATTTACAACATTGCCATAAGAAGAAACCTTGTTATCAGCCGGATATTTCCTGTCCGGTTAAGATAAAGTATTTCCACCTTTTTCTTGTGTATACATGCGTGGTATATAAAAATCAGTTATCGCTCACTTCGTCTCTATTCAGCAAACAGTAACATTATATTTCTTTCCCGTTTTTAATATAGACTCTCGGCACACGCGGGCTGATATCACAGGCAAACTCATAGGAAAATCTGCCACAGAGATCACCAATCTCCTCAATACCGATAAACTCATCCCCGTCTCTGCCGATCAGTGTTACCTCATCGCCCTTCTTCACATCACCAATCTCAGTCACATCTACCATAAACTGGTCCATACAGACTCTGCCAAGGATCGGAGCCTTTTGTCCATGTATCAGAACCCAGCCTTTATTGGAAAGCTGCCTGGAATAGCCGTCTGCATAGCCCACCGGAACAGTTGCCACACGAAGCTTCCTGTCAGCCACATAAGTACCGCCGTAGCTGATCGCTGCTCCGGCAGGAACGTCCTTCACATAAGTCACATGACTCTTAAGTTCCATAACCGGCTCAAGCTTTACAATATCTCTCTCCACCTCAGAAGAAGGATAAATTCCATAAATTGTGATTCCGGCGCGGACAATATTCAGATTTGCTTCCGGCATACGTATGATGCCCGCACTGTTAGAACAGTGATGCAGAGGAATTTCCACTCCTGCCTCTTCTACGCGCCTTGAAAAATCCAGATACCGCTCCAATTGTACCATAGCCGGACTTCTGTCATACTCATCTGCTCTTGCAAAATGAGTAAACATACCCTCAATCTTAAGATTTGGAAGTTCTGAAATTTTTTTAATTTCCTCTACATTTTCCTGTGCATCCGCAAAACCGATCCTGGTCATTCCTGTGTCCAGAGCAATATGAATATGTACAGTTTTTTTCTGCAGAACCGCTTCGTCTGAAAGTTTCCTTGCCTCCTCATATTCGCACACTGCAGGACGGATCTCATAACGGACAAGTTCCGGAAAATATTCATCAAAAACAATTCCAAGGATCAGGATTGGTTTTGTAATCCCGGCTTCTCGCAGATGAATCGCTTCTTCCGCAGTTGCAGCCGCAAATCCCCAGATATAATCATAATCCTCAATGAGATGTGCAACCGGCACCGCGCCATGTCCATAAGCGTCAGCCTTTATGACTGCGATCATCTTTGTCTCTTCTGCAATATTTTTTCTCATTTCCCGGAAATTATGTTCTACTGCATCCAGTGAAATGACTGCTTTTACTCTGCTATCTTTCTTCATAATAATTTTCCTCTGTTATTTTTTCATGTTAATATCTGCAAATTGTTTCACAGATTTACTGCCTCAAAATGAATATTCTATCTTAGTATTTCCGGCAGAAAACAGATGATATCTCCTGCGGTCATCCCTCGCTGCCCTACTGTTTCAGCAGCCAGATCACCTGCCAGCCCATGCACATATACACCAAGTGCAGCCAGAATAACAGGAGAAAATTTCTTTTCTGCTGCCAGGTACATACACTGTATACCGGCAAGCACACCACTTAACACATCTCCACTTCCCGCTGTAGCCATTCCTGCATTACCCGAAATGTTCAAATACATATCTCCAAAAGCATCTGCCACCACAGTACAGGCATCCTTCAGAACGCAAACCGCTCCAGACTCCTTTGCATAATCAGCTGCAGTCTGTGCCAGACAATCCTGGATCTTACCGATTTCTTTTCCGCACAGACGACTCATCTCACCAATATGAGGTGTCAGGATCACATGTTCCCCGATAAAACGCTTCCAGTTGTCATGGACTGACAGAAGATTCAGGCCATCTGCATCCAGAATTACTGTTTTTTTACACTCAGCTGCCTTCGCCAGGAACCACTGAGCTCTTTCCCTGCTCTGCGCTCCGGTTCCAAGACCCGGTCCTATCACAAGCACATCACACCAGTCAAGCATTGCCTGGTTTTTTTTCTCATCAAAATCACAGGTGATCATGGCTTCCGGCAACAGTGTCTGCAACGGAATCCTGTTGGCCTCCACGGTCTGAATTCTCACCATTCCCGCAGAGCTTTTCAGAGCAGCTGCTGCACTCAGATATGCAGCTCCGCACATTCCTTCGCTGCCAGCTATAAGAAGAACCTTGCCGAAGGTTCCTTTATTTCCATAGGGAACTCTCTCCGGAAGCATTTTCAAATCTTCACGTTCCAGATGATGCATACAGATTTTCTTTCCGGGTATGGAATAGATTCCGATATCCGTAACAACGATCTCACCGCCATACATGCGTCCGGGATAAAAACACAGCCCTCTTTTGCGAAAAGCAAAGGTAACCGTAAGATCTGCCCGGAATGCAATCCCCTTCTCAAATCCGGTATCTGAGTCAATCCCGGATGGAATATCCACAGCTACTTTATACGCAGATGCCCGGTTCATTGTACTGATAAGCTCTGCATATTTTCCCTCTACAGGTCTGCTCAGTCCAACCCCAAAGATGGCATCTACTATAGTAGTATATTCATCCGGATCCAGGTTATGCACCCGGGGCACCTGATAATATTCTGCTGTTTTAAGCTGTCCGGCAGTTTCAGCAGTCATTTTCTCTTCCTTACCCGCAATATAATACCAGGTTCTGACTCCTCTCAACTGAAGCAGTCTGGCAATCGCCAATCCGTCTCCGCCATTGTTGCCGGTTCCGCAGACCACAAGGATTTTCTCTTTTTCTTTATTCTTTAATCTCTGTACAATCTCCTCAACCGTCTTTAATGCCGCCCTCTCCATAAGTACCGGAGACGATATCCCGGCTTTCTGAATCGTATTATGATCCAGTTCTTTCATCTCAACAGCAGTTACAATCTCTCTCATCTGTTCACCTCCTGTTTACAATAACACATTTACATACAAGAGAAAAGCTGTGATCAGATGACCACAGCCTTGTGTTTCACAGTTATCCCTTACATCCCTTCATGTTCCTTTCTGTACTCACTCAGGTTATAGGACAAAGTCATAAGACTCTCTGAAAGATGTACGTTCTCTACCATTACATCCTCCGGGGCATCCAGATCAATATGTGCAAAATTCCAGATTGCCTTAATTCCATTATCAATTAAAATCTTTGCCATCTCTTTGGCTTTATTTTTAGGAAGAGTCAGGATCGCGATCTCAACCTCATTCTCCTTCAGAAACAAAGGAAGATCGCTCAACATCTGAATCTCAATTCCACGAACTGCAATCCCCTCAAGTACAGGATTGACGTCAAAAATACCAACCAGCTTAAATCCGCGCTTTTCAAAATCCACATAATTGGCCAATGCCTGTCCCAGATTACCGGCACCCAGAATAATCATCGGATGTACAGTATCTAGCCCAAGGATCTTACCGATTTCTGTATACAAATAGCGTACATTATAGCCGTAACCCTGCTGACCAAAACCACCGAAATTATTTAAGTCCTGACGAATCTGGGAAGCCGTCACATGCATCTTCTTGCTAAGATCATTTGAAGATATACGCTCTACATTCTCCTCCATCAATTCACCGAGGTAGCGGTAGTACCGCGGCAGACGCTTGATTACCGCTTTCGAAATTTCCTTAGCTTCCACAAATTTTCCCTCCTTAGCTTATCTATGTCAATTATACCCAGATGTTATTTTATTGTCAAATTAAATTTGTACTTTTTGACCAAATATTTCTGTATTTTTTTATCAATTTCATTCTGAAAAATTCCCCGGAATATCATATTTTCTTCCATGCATCCATCCGGTGCTTTCTTTTCCCTGGACAAAATCTCTTAAAATGCTTTCAAAAACAGGCATTTTCGATTATAATAGTACGCGGACAAATTACAAACGGAGGAATTCCTATGATTTTATCATGTCAGAATATCTGTAAATCCTTTGGCGAAAAAATCATTCTCAAGGATGCCAGTTTCCATATAGAAGACCGCGAAAAGGCAGCTCTCATCGGCAATAACGGTGCAGGCAAGACGACTCTGCTGCGAATCATTATGCATGAGCTCTCCCCGGATTCAGGAAACGTGGTACTTGCCAAAGATAAAAATATCGGCTACCTTGCCCAGTATCAGGACATTCATGGCCATCATACCATTTACGAAGAACTAATTTCCACCAAACAGCACATTATTGATATGGAGAACCGTCTGCGCTCTCTGGAACAGGAAATGAAAACCACCACCGGAGATGCTCTGGACAGCCTGATGAATACTTACACAAGACTGAGTCACCAGTTTGAACTGGAAAATGGTTACGCTTACAAAAGTGAGATCATGGGTGTATTAAAAGGTCTTGGTTTCACAGAAGAAGATTTCGAACGCCAGATAGAAACTCTTTCAGGCGGCCAGAAAACCCGCGTAGCTCTGGGTAAACTGCTTCTTGCCAGCCCTGACATTCTTCTTCTGGATGAGCCTACCAACCATCTGGATATGGAGAGTATTTCCTGGCTGGAAACCTATCTTCTGAATTACCCGGGTGCTGTATTTATCGTATCCCACGACCGTTACTTTCTTGACAAAGTCGTAACAAAAGTTGTGGAAATCGAAGCAGGAAATATGCGTATGTACAGTGGCAACTATTCTGCCTATGCCCTGAAAAAAGCCCAGCTGCGTGACGCCCAGTACAAAGCCTACCTGAACCAGCAGCGGGATATCAAACATCAGGAAGCAGTCATTGCCAAGCTGAAATCCTTTAACCGCGAGAAATCTATCAAACGTGCGGAAAGCCGCGAAAAAATGCTGGATAAAGTCCAGCGCATTGATAAACCACAGGAGATTCAGAATCAGATGCGCATTTCCCTGGAACCAAGATTTGTCAGCGGAAATGATGTCCTTACTGTGGAAAGTCTTTCCAAATCTTTTCCCGGACAGACACTTTTCAGTGACATCTCCTTTGAGATCAAACGTGGAGAACGTGTAGCCCTGATTGGCAATAACGGCACAGGCAAAACCACCATGTTAAAGATCATCAATGGGCTGATCGATGCAGACAGCGGCAGATTTACTCTTGGTTCCAAGGTACAGATTGGCTACTATGACCAGGAACACCATGTTCTTCATATGGAAAAAACTATTTTTGAGGAAATCTCAGATGCTTATCCCACACTTACGGAAACAGAAATTCGAAATATGCTGGCAGCATTCCTTTTCACAGGGGATGATGTATTCAAACTGATCTCCGCTCTGTCCGGCGGAGAAAGAGGTCGTGTTTCCCTCGCCAAGCTGATGCTGTCCGAAGCAAACTTTCTGATCCTCGATGAGCCCACCAACCATCTGGATATCGCTTCAAAAGAGATTCTTGAAGAGGCATTGAACAGTTACACAGGAACAGTATTCTATGTTTCCCACGACCGTTACTTCATCAACCAGACAGCTACCCGGATCCTGGATCTGACCAATCAGGCAATTGTAAATTATATCGGAGATTACGACTATTATCTGGAGAAAAAAGAAGAACTGACGGAAAAATATGCTCCGGCTGCCGCTCAGGCTGTGACAGAAGCAAAGCAGGCTTCTGATAACAAGCTTTCCTGGCAGCAGCAGAAAGAAGAACAGGCCCGCCAGCGAAAACGAGAGAATGAACTAAAAAAAGTAGAAGCCCGCATTGAAGAACTTGAGACCAGAGATAAAGAGATCGACGAGACCATGATTCTCCCGGATATCTGCACAAATGTGGCAGAATGTGCGAAACTCAGCAAAGAGAAAGCCGCCATTACCGAAGAATTAGAAGGATTATATGAAAAATGGGAAGAACTTGCATAATGCAGGTTCTTCCCATTTTAGCAGTTTATAACTTTTTACAGGTTTCTCCGCTGCAGTGTAATCCTGCCCGGAGAACTTTATAATGTTATAGAAACATTACCGGATAATTTCTGACATTATAAAATTTCATCCAATCTCTCTCTGATGGCAAGGATGAAATCTTTGCTGTTCAGTACTGTCACATCCTCAAGAGAAGTGATCAGCGCAAGGTCTTTTGTCATCTTACCGCTTTCAATCGTCTCCAGAGTCGCCTTCTCCAGTTTATCAGCAAATTCCATCAATTCTTTATTGCCGTCCAGCTCACCTCTTTTTCTCAGAGCTCCGGTCCATGCAAAAATAGTTGCTACAGAGTTAGTAGATGTCTCCTCACCTTTCAGATAGCGATAATAATGTCTCTGTACAGTTCCATGAGCAGCTTCATATTCGTAATATCCCTGTGGAGATACCAGTACAGATGTCATCATAGCCAGAGAACCAAATGCTGAAGAAACCATATCGCTCATAACATCTCCATCATAGTTCTTGCAGGCCCAGATAAATCCGCCTTCAGCCTTCATGACACGAGCTACGATATCATCGATCAGGCTGTAGAAATATTCAATGCCTGCTGCCTCGAATTTCTCCTTAAACTCATCTTCATAAATAGTTGCAAAGATTTCCTTAAAACGTCCGTCATAAATCTTGGAGATCGTATCCTTGCCGCCAAGCCACAGGTTCTGTTTTGTATCCAGTGCATAATTAAAACAGCATCTTGCAAAACTTGTGATAGAATCATCCAGATTGTGCATACCCTGAAGCACACCCGGTCCCTCATAATGATGGATCAGCTCTTTTCTCTGCTGTCCGTCTGCACCTTCAAATACCAGATAAGCATCTCCGGGGCCGTCAATATACATCTCTGTGTTCTTATACACATCACCATAGGCATGACGTGCGATGGTGATCGGTTTCTTCCAGTTCTTAACACATGGTTCAATACCCTTCACTACGATTGGGGCACGAAAAACAGTTCCGTCGAGAATTGCACGAATCGTTCCGTTAGGACTCTTGTACATTTTCTTTAAGGTATACTCTTCCATTCTTGCCTTATTAGGAGTGATAGTTGCACATTTCACTGCTACGCCGTACTTCTTTGTAGCCTCTGCTGCATCAACAGTTACCTGATCATCCGTTTCATTTCTGTATTCCAGACCAAGGTCATAATACTCAGTGTTCAAATCAATATACGGAAGAAGAAGTTCATCTTTGATAATTTTCCAGAGAATTCTGGTCATCTCATCTCCATCCATCTCCACAAGTGGTGTCTGCATCTGAATTTTTTTCATGTTAATCCTCCTCTTTGGCTCTCATCCAGTTAACTATCATGATAGCCGAAAACAGACCGTTCGTCAATGCTTTTATACACTAAAGCAATAATTTTGTGAAATAAAAGATTACTGATCACAGTTCCATAAAGCGTTCCAGATCCAGTTCTCCCCATCCCTGCTGATTCTTTGGCAATCCCATATCCCTGGCACTTTCTTTCAATTTCATCTTGATCTGAACATTAGTCAGCTCCGGATTCTTCTCAAGCATCAATGCTGCTGCCCCTGCAACCAGAGGTGTAGACATAGAAGTACCACTCTTCACTCCATATCCGTTATCTGCTCCCGGTGCACAGGCAAGAACATGATTCCCGGGTGCAACCAGATCCGGTTTACAAACACACTCAAATGTAGGTCCCCTGCCTGATATGGCAGTCCGTCCTGTAAGCAGATCGCTGGAGCCTACTGTGATAATCTTCCGGCTGCTTCCCGGTGCTGTCACACTTCCTGCCTTCGGTCCCTGATTTCCTGCCGCAGCCACTACCACCAGACCTGCATCCCAAAGTTGTTCCACACCTGCGATCAGAACTCTGTGATCTTCTGCTCTCCTACAGGTTGTTCCCACCGAGATATTCACTACACGTATCCCATAATATCTCTTATTCTCCAGGATCCAGCGAAAAGCCTGTAAAACATCTTCTTTCCTGCCATTTCCCGTTCTGTCGAGCACCTTCAGAACTATCAGGCTACACCCGGGGGCAATTCCTCTGATCCGTCCTTCCGAAGCCCTTCCGTCACCGCCAATGATCCCACATACATGGGTTCCATGAGAATTATCATCATAAGGTCTGATACGATGTCCGATGAAATCTTGAAACGCAAGTATTCTCCCTGTAAAATCTATATGAGGAAAAATCCCGGTATCCAGAACACACACACCCACGTGCTTTCCTGTATATCCGGAATCATCTGAATTCTTCATAAAAAATCCTCCGAATCATCTGGATAATGAAATCTTACCGCAACTGTTCATCAGGTCGCTGCAAAGACAATGAACATCTGCGTCTTACTTTAAATTATTCGGAAGATTATATTTTCGTGTCCGACAGTTTCTCCTGTCATATCTCCGTTTTTCTGTAAATAAAATGTATAAAGCTTCCATGATATGCAGATACTTCTGATATGCAAAACAACAGGCATATACAGAATCTGTTACAGAAATCCCGAAAAATATCCTTATAGCAATTTCATAAAATAACTGTAACCATCTGCATAATATTAAGGAGACAAATTATGACTGCATTATTATTGATACTGGTATTTTTACTCTTTCAGACCTTCGTCCTGCTCTGCTGTGTAGCTGCCGGAAATGACGCTGCCTCCCAGGAAATCTCCGATCAGGAACAAATGGAATTTATCCGGGAATGGAAAAAAATACATTGCAGCAGCCCTCAAAAATAAAGGGCTGCTGCAATGTGCTGATAAACCTTCTACATCACATAACAGTCATATCGTATTGCTTTTCCTTTTAATATATAAGAAGGCTCTCTTCCATCAAGACAGACGCTCTTAAGAGGACGTTTTACGATAATTCTGGAAGGTCCGGCTTTGATAGCTGCATCAAAAAGATCTTTTTCCTCAGAACATGGAGGTTCAAGTTTCTGGATCAGCTGAAGTTTTTTATTTATCAGACCGGATTTCTGTCTCTTCGGGAACATGGGATCAAGATAGATCACATCTACCGGATCCATAAGTTTCTCCATACATGACACACTGTCACCCTCTACCAGTTTCATTCTGGAAGCAATGTCTTTTAATACGGGATGCTTTCTGGCACGCCGGAGCGCATCCTTCAAAAGTGCGGCGATCACCGGATTCTGTTCATATAATGTCACCTCATAGCCATATGCTGCAAGAAGGAAACCATCCTCCCCCATACCTGCAGTGGCATCAATTGCTTTCAGATATTCTCCCTCTGTTTTGACCGCACGTACCAGCATTTCATGGGAAAGTCTTCCGTTTGTGACTCTGTGCAGCATTCCTTCAAAATCTCCCTGATATGTCAGGCCATAACCGGTAAGTGATACGCCCCGGGAGTCAAACATTACTGTCAGATGTTCTCCCGGTTTGTCCATAATCGGAACATTGTTCTTTCTGGCAAAAGATTCTGCCATTTCTCTTTGCCCGCCCTTACCCAGGCAGACTGTTATCTTATCATTCATTTACACATTTCCCGCAAAATTTAATTTTCTTTTAATGCTTTTTCTATTTCAGAGATCACAATTCTGAGTGCTTTGATACGGGCATATTTCTTGTCAACAGATTCCAGTACATGCCATGGCGCAAAGGAAGTATTTGTCTTCTGAAGCATCTCATTGACAGCCACTTCATAGGCATCCCATTTCTCTCTGTTTCTCCAGTCCTCATCTGTGATCTTCCATTGTTTCTCCGGATTATTCTGTCTCTCCTGAAAACGCTCCAGCTGTGTATCCTTATCGATCTGTACCCAGAATTTAATAATGACTGCACCCCAGTCTTTAAGTTCTTTCTCAAACTCATTCATTTCGTTGTAGGCACGTTTCCAGTCATTTTCACTGCAAAATCCCTCCAGACGTTCTACCATAACTCTGCCATACCAGGTTCTGTCAAAAATAGCGATATGCCCATTTTTCGGAAGTCTTGTCCAGAAACGCCATAAATAATGTCTGGCCTTCTCATGCGGTTCCGGACTTGCGATTGGATGTACTTCATAGCCCCGGGGATCCAGGGCTTCTGTAATACGTTTGATGTTACCTCCTTTGCCTGCCGCATCCCAGCCTTCATACGTGATGATCACAGGAATACGTCTCCTGTACAGTTTATTATGGAGTTCCCCCAGTTTACTCTGGAGCTGTTTCAGTTCTCCCCTGTACTCCTCGTCATCCATTGTTTTATCTCTCAGATCAATATCCGACAGACGGGGAATCTGCTCCAGAGGGAATACATTCTGCAAAATCGGAACGGAATGTGCCTGATTCTGCATGGCAACTTCAATATTGCTTACCATAGTCTCCAGCACCTGAAGTTCCGCCCATTTTCTGTCACTGGCATCTATGATGTACCATGGTGCAGAGGAAACATTCGTGTCAGACAGATACTGAGAAAATATTTTTGCACATTTTTTGTAATGTTCATTCTGCCATTTATCAAAGTCTGACACACGCCATCTGGTGTCTTTATGATCCAGAAGTAATTTTTCACGCCGCTTCTGTTCATCCCTGTCAATCTGCATAAAGAATTTCAGCACCAGATAACCATTATCTGTAAGCTGCCGCTCAAAACGACGGATGCTGTCAATCCGCTGTGTATAACCTTCGCCTTCAATCTCGCCCGACAGACAGTCTTTACAAGTCTGCTCCATCCAGCCGGAATCCAGAAATGTAAATTTTCCGGCTTCTGGAATCTGTTTAAAATAGCGATACAGAAATGGATATCTCAGTTCTTCTGCTGTGGGAGCTGACATAGTGGCAACCTTAAAGAAACGTGGATCAATATTCTTAATGACTTTTCCGATCGTACTTCCCTTGCCGGAAGATCCCCAGCCTTCAAAGAGTACGATTACCGGGATCTTATGTTCCTTGATTTTCATCTGAAAATCATAGAGCTGACTTCTTGCTGTCTGCAGACGGGTTTTGATTTCCTCTTTTTCCGGCATATGTGCCGGAGTCCATGTTGTAAGCATAACATTGATCCTCCTTTTATTTTTCTTCGTAACTGTTCAATACTTTCACAGTCAGAAACTGTTGAATAGTTGCCCTTTTCATTAATAGAATATCTCAAATTCAACTGAAATAATCATAACATGAAATCTGTTTATCGTAAAGCAGGTGTATGATATCACTACTGAATTGTTTTAACTGCATTATTTTATGGGATTACTATGGATTTTTTCTAAAGCCACAATATTTTCAGGATATTCTTCCCAGGTGAGATTTCGTTTGATCCTGGCCGGACTGCCCATTACCAGAGAACCATCCGGTATCACAGTATTCTTGGTAACCAGGCTTCCTTCACCTATAATACAGTCCTTTGCCAGGCAGATCCGGAAAGATTTGCCCGCCCCCAGCTGATGAGCATTACAAAATTCCTGTCTGGTAAAAGACAGCTTCTTCTTTTTATAATAAAAATGATCATATCGGATTTCAGAATTTCCGTAATCCTTTCTCAGGCCGTTATCAAAAGCAGCATTCAAATGATAATAAGGTAATCATCCGTATCTGTTTTCTCACAGTTTATCATCTCTTTGCGTCAATCCATATTTTTTTAAATCCACCGTTCCATTGACAACCTCAATTCCATCTGCTTCCAGTAGCTTTTTCTGTACATCTTTACCGCCGAAGGCAAAAGCCCCTGACAGTTCTCCTCTGAAATTCACTACCCGATAACAGGGAATATGCTCCGGATCCGGATTCTTATGGAGGGCATTCCCTACCGCTCTCGACATTCTCGGATTCCCTGCCATTTCGGCAACCTGACCATAAGTTGCAACGCATCCTTTCGGAATTTGCTTCACTGCCTCATAAATCTTCTTTGTCGGGCTGTATGTTACGAGATCATAGCTTTCGGATATCATTCTTTTAATATCTTTATCCGGTACCGTCCCATTTAGAATAATGGTATTCCAATGTTCCTTATTCTGATGATAACCAGCCTGTACAGATTCATAGGCACTTCGCCAAAAATCACGCCACTCCGGATCTGCTTTTACATTCAGATTAACATAACCGTTTCGTTCATAGATCCATAAAAAAATTTTTTTGTTTTCCCTCGCTCTTACCACTTGCCAGTTCTGATCACGGAAAGGTCTTTCCGTATATGTATTCTGAAATGATAAACCGAATTCCAACGCTGCTTCTCGTGTAATCATGCAATTTTGATTCATTTATTTCACCCTTATTCCCTGAAATTATTTCTGACATCTTCATAATCTCTTGGAAGTCCCTCAAACAAAATTATTGCCTTATCATACTGTTCCTCTTCCATACATGATATAGCTTTCCTATACTGTTCCTGCTTCCTGATTTCTTTTAATTCCCTGTCCCACATCTCGGCTGTTTTCTCACTCTGATCACATTCTTTTAAAAAGCTCTATCCTCACACGGAAAAAGTTAAGCTGTTTATTACATCTATTTTTCCCCTTCATTCGCTTCCTCTATTGTCACACTCTCCTGTACCTGCATATCCGTATACTGAACACGAATAACTGCCTGCGGCCAGTTTATGCTGACCATTGCTGTTTTGTCTTTCTCATCTCCTGCTTTCCGGATAAGTTCCAGCAATTCCTTCAGTACTTCCTTTGTCAGATAGCCGCCTCTCCAGTGAAAAATAAGTACCCTGCCTTTCTTCGCCGCCTGCAAAGAACGTTTATACACATCCTCTTTCTTAGTAAAAGAAAGCTTCTTCTCCTTATAGTAAAAGTGCTCATGATCATCGCAGTGAGGCGCCGGCGCAATAAGAGGCTCATGATCCCTGAAAATCTGTGAATCATCCAGATTGAAATAATCATAGCGGATTTCAGAAGTCTCACGATCTTTTCCCAGGGTATTATCAAAGGTCGCATCCAGATGATAATATGTACCTCCTATTTTTACGATATTCCATGTGTGGCGATACTTAATCCCCTTCTCAGGATTATTTCCACAGATTGCAATCACACACCAGACTCCCAGTGCATCTAACAAAACCTTTACTGCTTTTGCAATTCCCTCACAAACACCAACGCCTTGCCCCAACGGTCCGATAATTTCATGGGAATATGATTTTTTCAGTTTATCATAGCGGATATTTTCACAGATAAAATCATGCACATACTTCTCTTTCTCCCATTCAGACAGCTTCTGAGCCGGGCGAATCAGCTTCTCAACTCTGGCAGTCATAGCCTTTTGATGTTCGCAAATCTTCTTTTTATCAAAAAGATACTCCGGAATAAAAATCAGATTCGGAGAGTCTTTATAATACCGGTATTTATAACTGCTCACCCAAAATATCTCCGGATGATCCAGACGCATCTGAAAAAATACATTATAAAGTTCTTCTCCCTCTAATGCCGGAATCTGAAATTCATCCGCCAGGTTTTTCACACCGCTAAGAATGCTGTGATATGCAGCCTGCTGCGCCTTATTCATATGGTTGTAATAATATTGCTCCATTGTTATCTTATCTCCAAGTTCTTCGTCACTTATAATCCCTTCCGGTACATTTCACTGATCACTGCCTGCGCATGTTCAGATTCCTTTTTCTCTATTATCTGCGCCCGATCACTTAAAATCGCCAGCATCTCATCTACCAGATCTTCGATTTTAGGATTTGTATACCGATATAAATAACCCAGCATTCTGGTTGCGGTATAATCTGTATTCATATTTTTATATGCAATCTCAGCACAAAGCTCCTTCGGATAGCCCTTGCTGAGCAAAACCCTGTATAGTTCTTCTGTTCTTTCTGATGCCATGTTTTTTACCTTTCTTATCATGTTTCTGTGTCACCAGCCATCTGATTTACCTCGTCAAAAATCATATGATATAGCTATGTTTTTTCTTATAGTAACATGCTTCAACTGATATTCGCAATCAGAACATGGAGCTTATTTGATATGGAAAAAAGATTGTGTTACTGTTCAAGGGCTAACTGGACTTAAGAAAACCGATGGTGTAAACTGAAAAACAGTTAAAGCCATCGGTTTTCTTTATCCAAATATCCTGGACACTCTGTCAAATATATTTTCTGGTTCTTCTAAGCGCATCAAAACAAGCATGCTCATGCATTGGCAGAGGTAATCGATGCTCTCGAAACTTCTGAATGTCACGGCCTGCGCCTGTTTCCGCTTATAATTCCTTAGAAGCCTTTCTGCTTCATTATTAGTGGCAGGTACCCGGAGATCATGCAGGAACAGCAGATGGTTCTGCATATATTTCTCTATTCTCAGAAATAAATTATACCCGTCTCTATAGTAATCGTTTGCCGGAACATTTTCATATTCCTTCCGGGCGGTCTCCAGTATCTTACGGTATCTTTCTTCGAATTCAGAGACCTTACAGGGATCCAGTTCCTCAGACGGCTGTAATCCATTCCGGAAATGGATCATTTCCTGTACCAGTGAATGCATATCTTTATTCCAGGTACGGTCCGGCTCATTATCCATGCTACCTTTCAGATAGCGCAGCACATGGGCAAGGCATTCCTGATGATCCGTTCCATAATTATAAAAGGTCCGGTCATGATCGTGTACAAGGATCCCCTGGTAATCTTCAGTGACCGTGTCCTTTACCCCTTCATGCCCTTTTTTCTCACGGGCAAAATACAGGGCTTTTCCGTCCGGCGTTGCGCAGACATATATCTGGCAGCCCTTTCCGTTTTCCCTGCCATTTGTACAGTCTGTATGCATGACAGGGGAAAGCAGCATATCTGCATAAGCAGCCCTGCGCTCAGCTTCCGTTTTTAAGGCAAACTCCCTGCTGAGTCTGCTCACCATTCCTTTTGAGATATTCAGTTTTCCACCGGTCAGGCCTGACAGAAACTGTCTGCTCTTATCGATCGATGTACAGCAGTCATTGTTAAGAAGAAACAGAAATGCCCGGATGCTGCCGTCATAATTCACATCATCAATGACTCCGGCCGGAAATGGAGCATGAACGCGTTCTCCCGTCTGACTGCTATAATAAACATCTGCATGATATTCTGTTACATCCAGGAGCATGCGGATGCCTACCCGTTGTTTTATGATCGTTTTTGATGTCTTTTTAAAAGAATTGTCTTCCAGGACTATTTCCGGAGGCGGGAGAAGGATTGCCGGCCGGGTCGGCTCCTGTTTTTTGCGGCAGTGTCCCTTATGGCCTGGCTGGCCTCCGGGTTTCCTTCCGGTCTTTTCCCTGCTGTTCGTGATCTTTTTCTTCCGGAGTGTTTTGGAAGAAGGGATAGAAGAATTTTCATAATCACGGTTTATCTGTGCACGGAGTTTCAGATTTTTTCCCTGTTCTTCTTCCAGCCTGACTGCTGTTTCATAAAACTGGTGCTGGAGTTCTTTTACCTTATCCAGTGCATCATCCCTCTGTTTTTCTGCTTTCAGGGCGCGCTTTTCCATCTCCTGGAGCTCCTGTTTCGTTTTCTTCTGCATTTTTTCAAACTCCAGAAGCATATCTTCCAGTACCTGGAACCAGTAATTACGGACACGTATCGTTTCCTTATGGGCATCCGCCGCTTCTTTCTGCAGTTCCAGGATCCTGGATCCATATTCCCTGCATTCCTTCTGATGAAGCTCTTTCAGCCGGACATATCTTTCTCCGGATTCCAGTTCTTTATTTCTGGTCTGTGCAGCTTTCAGGCGGCACAGGAGTGTAATACGGTCATAAGCATCAGGCATACTTTTTCCCCCGGCATAGTTTTATCTGTCAGACGCCGCTGATAATATCTGTGATCTTTGAAATATGGTCTTCCAGAAATTCGATCATTTCTTTCTGCTTCTGGATAAACTCTTCCTGGATCTCAATCTGCTTGAGATAACCGTCAAGAAGTTCATCACGTTTTCTAAGTTCTTCTCTTAAATCAATGTTCATAAGCCGTCCTCTCTTTCCTGACAAAAGTATAGCAGAAACACAGGAAAAAAGCGAACTGCCGGAAACTTATTATATGTTCTCCGCCTTCTAAGAACGTGGCAGTTTTATACTCACTGAGTTTTGCTGTTTCATTTGCAAATTGAATACCCACTTTTGAGGCATCAATCCCCAGAACCTTATGTGTAGAAATATCTCCGGTTCCGCATCCAAAATCCAGGACATTTGTTGTTTTTTCCGCAAATAGTTTTAAAGCTTCATCAAACATGGTTTCCACTTTCAAATCTAACTTTCTTAAATCTACAGGTGTACATTCTTTAAAAAACTGATTCCACATTTCTATTTCCTGTTCATATGCTTTATTCAAGACTTCGTCATCTCCTCATTACTTAATTCCTTTTTTTCAAAAAAGAAACTGCTCCAGATATTTTTTTCACAGACCTGCTCATTTCATCTACAGCAATCCTGCTAGTACATCGTTTTCGAAACACGCTCTAACACTCTACCGCTACTTTGATCACACCATCTCTCTTATTTTCAAAAAGTTCATATGCTTCTTCGATTCTGCTAAGCGGATAGGTATGTGTGATAAGTGGTTCTGTATTAATCTTACCTTCTGCGATCAGTTTCAGGGTTTCCTCACAATCACATCCATCCACTCCACCTGTTTTGAATGTGAGATTTTTTCCATACATATCCGGAAGTGGCAGTACCTGAGCCTTATCATAAAGTGCAACCACTGTCACAGTTGCATTTGGTCTTGCACATTCCCATGCCAGACGAAATGTAGATTCCGCTCCCGCAACCTCAAGAACTACATCAGCTCCACCGTGATCACTATGGTCCTGGACAAAATCAAAGCATTCCTCCGGCGAGACAGTAAGAACCTCCGGATAATGTTCATTAATAAAATGAATTCTGTTTTCATCTTTTTCACACATAATAATACACTTTGGATTCTTCAGCATAACACTTAGCAAAGTGCAAATCCCTGTAGGACCAGCTCCAATGATCAGCACAGTATCCTCCTCTGTGATCTCAGAAATACGTGCAGCCCAATAGCCAGTGGCAAGAACATCTCCTACCAGCAAAGCCTGTCTGTCAGTAACTCCTTCCGGAATTTTGTTCAGTCCCTGGTCAGCAAACGGAACTCTTACATATTCTGCCTGACCACCATCTATACGACAGCCAAGAGCCCATCCGCCATTCTCATCTGTACAGTTATTTACATAACCTTTTTTACAGAAAAAACATTCACCACAAAAGGTTTCTACATTTACAGTCACACGATCCCCCGGTTTTACATGAGTTACAGCACTTCCAACTGATTCAACAATACCTACCATCTCATGTCCCACAGTTATACCAGGAACTGCACGGGGAACACTTCCGTGTTTAATGTGCAGATCACTTGAGCAGATACTTGCAAGCGTTACCTTTACAACTGCATCTCGTTCATGCATAAGTACTGGTTTTGGTTTTTCCATTAATTCAAATTTTCCCTTTGAAACATATGTATAAGTCTGCATTATTTTATCCCATCACTTTCCGGATTATTTTATCAGATGATCCTTCATAAATTTTAATGTTTTGTCGGCCTTTAGCCAAACTGCTTCCTGTTCTTCATGGGTAACAAAGATCAATGTCTTTCCCTCGGTCTTTTTTAAAATATAATCAATTGTTTCTGTGCATACCAGTCTTATATTGGAAGCAGCACTCAGATTTTCGCACAGGCGATCTTCCTGAAATACTGCACTGATCTTCCTGTCACTTATCCCTTCTATTTTTCCCTTATCCGGAATATCCAACCCCAGAAGAAGCCGTATCAGTGTAGTTTTTCCACATCCGGATCTTCCTCTTATACAAGTGGTTTTCCCTTCTGGAAAAACGCAACACAAATCTCTCAGTATCTGCTGCTCTCCGTATGCTTTACTGACATGATCTACCTTTATATCCATATCTTTTCTCCACCTGTAACAAACCTCACAAATAACGCATTTAAGAAAATTACCATAAATCAAAATCTCCGTTATTTATGTTCTATCATATAAACTACTCTGCTTACAATTCCAAGAAAACACTTTTCAAATACAAAACTTATCACAATAATCACAATCGTCCATGCAAAAAGATCAGGAGTATTCAGATATATTTTTGCATTATACAGTTTCTCACCAATAGAACCTGAGGGTACTCCGATAACCTCTGCTGCCACTCCTGCTTTCCAGCACATCCCAAGTGAAAGCCTGCATGCAGAGAGAAAATAAGGTAGTACCTGCGATACATAAATATATCTGATCTTTCTTCCGGGATTCACCTGAAATACTTTTGCCATTTCCAGTATCTTACTGTCAGTCTGCCGTATTCCCTCAAGGATATTCGTATATATCACAGGCAGAACCATAAGAAAAGAAATAAAAACTGACAGATTTCTGGACGGTATCCATATCAGGCACAAAATGATAAAAGACGCCACAGGTGTAGATTTGACCACCGCAATTACAGGTGCTATCAGGATTTCCACTGTTTTTGACCAATATGCCAACACTGCCAGAAAGATTCCCAAAAACATAGCCAAAAGAAATCCTGTCACAATACGCACAAAACTAAATCCAACAGACTGCTAGAAATTCCCGGTAAAACTCAGTTCAAAAAGCTTTCGGACAACAGAAACAGGAGATGCCAGAAGGATCTCCTGTCCCAGATACATACTTGCAAACTGCCAGATTGTAATCCAGAAAAACACTGCCACTATGCGGATTCCTGTATAGCATCCTTTCTTTATTTAAGAATTCAAGAAGTATTTAAGTTCATTAAATATTTTATCACACAATAAAAAAATATTTAATGAAAACTTTGATATTTACCAATAATTTTTCTATTCTTTTCATAACTTGACGGCATATTTTGTTGCTTTTCCATACTGATTATTCTATAATATATAATATCTGTTTGCAATTTTTTGTTGTTTTTTCTGAAACAGCAAAAATCGAAAAACATGTTGCTGAGAACGGAATGAGCAGTAACAATGTCAAACGATCTCATCTATAAAATAAAATATCAGAAGTATACAGATATGGAATTGAAAAACAGAACTTTATCAAATTTCGCCGATCTTGTTCAAACCGGTGAATGCAAAAAATTCAAAGGCCGCCTGAAGGTAGGTGTGGATTTGGGTACAGCTAATACAGTTCTGGCAGTTGTAGACACTACCAACCGTCCGATTGCTGGCATATCCGCTCCCTCCCAGGCTATCAGAGACGGCGTGATCGTCAATTATTATGAATCTGTTCAGCTTGTTACACGGCTGAAGGCTGAACTTGAAGAAAAACTGAAAACTGAACTTCCTTACGCTGCAGCTGCAATCCCACCCGGAGTTTCCGAAGGAAGTTCAAAAAGTATTCAATATGTGCTGGAGGGTGCAGGTTTTGAGGTTTCCAATATCGTAGACGAACCCACCGCTGCAGCTGCTGTACTTAAGATTTCAGACGGCGCTGTAGTGGATGTAGGTGGAGGCACTACAGGAATCAGTATTCTCAAAAACGGCAAAGTAATCTACACAGACGATGAAGCTACCGGCGGCAGTCACATGACCATGACTGTAGCAGGGCACTATAACATCCCATACGAAGAAGCTGAAATTTTAAAAACAGATTGTTCAAAAGAAGCTGAAATTTTCCCTGTAATCAAAGCAACGGTAGAAAAAATGGCCACGATCACTCAGAAATTTCTCACAGGCTACCAGGTACCCGCTGTATATGTTGTAGGCGGTTCCGCAAGTTTTGAAGATTTCACAGGCGTATTTGAAAAAAAGCTTGGGCTACCTGTTTATCGTCCGGTACATCCTCTGCTGGTAACCCCACTGGGTATCGCTTATCACTGTGATCTTCCACCAGTCACACACAAAAAATAATCAAAACTTTTCATAAAATACTATATAAGGGGGTATTATATCATGAGAGAACTAAAAGCAACAAAAATCAATGCTGCAGATTTTGCACCATTTGGTACATTTTTCAGCATGACAGAGCCAGAAGGCTATCCATTACAGGGCGAAATACATAAATTTTATCCAGACCGTATTTCCGGTACCTGTATGGGATCCATTGGTTTTTCACCTATTGCAGTACATAAAGATGAACGCATCGTTAAAGCTGCTGAATATCACACAACTACCTGGGAAGGAATTGTTGCACTGGATGATGACATGATCATACATGTAGCACCGGCTTCTGCAGGCGCACCTGTTCCGGAACTTACCAGAGCATTCATAGTTCCAAAAGGAACTATGGTGAAGATCAATGCTGCTATCTGGCATTTATGTCCTCTTCCTTTAAACAATGAAGTACTCCATGCCATGATCATTCTTCCGGAATGCACTTATGCAAATGACTGCACAGTAGTAGATTTTGAAGAAAAAGACTGGTTTAAGATTACTGTCTGATATACATAAATATCCCGGGAACTCCACTGTTTTTACATAAAGTTCCGGGGATATTTTTATTGTCTGATTTTTACAATACACCCTGCTTCTGCATTTCGGCAGACACAGAAACATACTCCTTACTGTTTTCAAGATTTCCCAGCTTTTCTTCCCATGTAAGGTTTCGTTTAATCTTTGCAGGACTTCCCATCACCAGAGAACCGTCCGGTATCACTGTATTCTTTGTCACAAGACTTCCTGCTCCTATGATACAATCCTTACCTATTCTGGCACCATCAAGAACAACCGCTCCCATTCCGATCAATGTACGGTCACCGATCATACATCCATGAAGCACTGCATTATGTCCAACTGTCACATTATTCCCAATATGTACCGGCATATTACGGCTTACATGAATCGTACAGTTTTCCTGAACATTAGATTCCTCACCGATCACGATCGGAGCATCATCGCCACGTATCACAGCATAATGAAGAACACAACTGTCACGCCCGATAGTTACATCTCCAATAACCACTGACTGCCTTGCAATTTTTGCATCTTCTGATATTTTTACACTCTTATAATCCATCTTCCGAAATACCTGCCTTCTTGATTTAATACTACCTTCACATCATTTTCAATACCCTGACACTTCTTTACTGCAGAATCTTTATACATATTCCAAAAAGACTTTCTGCATTTCATTTACTGATTTACAGAAAGTCCTCTTAGCTATTATTTATGGTGTTTTTCTTCCTCTTCTTTCACCAGTCTTGATGTTTCTTCAGACGGTGCTGAGATTACAGCTGCTGCTATAATTTCACAGGGCGGGTTTCCCTTTACAGCATCTACTGCTGCCTTTACTGCTGCTATATCGCCACTTAAGAATATAGTTGCGTGACCTCCGCACTTGGTATGCCAGGTACGGAATTCCACATCTGATGTTTTCAGCATCTGGTCAAGGACAACTACTGCATTACAGCTTCCCACAACCTCTACTAATCCTAATGCTCCATATGACATCTTCTCATTTCCTCCTGACATGTTCTATTTGTTAATGGTCATCTTAAGTGCCACTTCAGTATCTGCGGAAGGTGATGCGATCACTGTGTGAGAAACAATCTTGCCAAGGGGTTTGGCTGTCTCTAAGGCCACTTCCATTGCTGCATTCACATCAGAAACACTGCCGCGTATTTTTACACATGCTCCGCTTTTCAGTCGGTTTCGTTCGACGCTTTGAATCGTTACGTTTGCAGCCTTGGATGCTGCATCGAGAGCGACAAAGCAAGCTACCAGGTTATCCAGTTCAAATGCCCCAACTGCCATGCCATCATAGTTTTTTGCCATTTTATCCTCCTTACGAGACGGGAAAATGGTTCTCCCGACTGCTGTCTTTTATACTAGTATACCTTGTTTTCATTATAATTACAAGCTATTCCCCACTGAAATCTCACAAGAGTTCACAGAATGCAACATAATCCCACATTATATTCAAGAATATAACTGTTGGATTGTTTCTTTTTCACTATTTTCATAAATCTTCTCCCTTACAACCATTCACAGGCTTCTATGCAGAACATATACTAATATGGAGAACAACAATCTGCTGTTGTCAGGTTTTAATCGTCATGCATCAAATGACCCGGAATTATCCGGTACCTCCTGCTGTAACATTTGATGCTGTAGGGTCAGGCGGATATTTGCAATTGAAGCAGAGGACTTACTTGATTCGGTTAAATTTTTTCTAAATCCGCAATGTTTTCAGGATATTCCATATCTGAATACAATTTCAGCTGTAACTGTAATATTCTGTTATACTCCTCGCAGCCAGGCTCCAAAACTCTTCTTTGTTCATACAATTTGTGATCTTCTTCACTCATCTTCACATCAAAGCTTTCCTGAGTATGGAACTGGATTTCAATACGATAGTTGCGTGAGTTTTTAAACTTTGCATTTACGCCATTATACGGAAAGCTGTCATTGACCCAATAATTTTTCAATGAATATATCTTCCAGTTCTTCTCATACAGGGCATCTGTCACAGATCGTATCTGTTCAACATATTCTTTCGGTTCCAGTATCACTGTATAACGAATAACATCCGCTATTGAATCAAAAAAAGACTTCTCTACTCTCTGATAAAGCTTATTATATAAGGACTTCGGTGATTTTACTCTATACTCTAATCCCGCAAGTACTGCTTTATTTGTTTTTGCAAAATCCACAAGAAATTTGGTGATTTCAAACTCTGTAGACAGATAATCAGCATAAAACACTCTTTCCTCAAAAGAAAGTTTATTGAAAAGTTCAATATCCTCTTCTGTCCATGATTCTTCAATTTCTTTATTAAGGTAGATCTTTTTTGAATTTTCAGCAGACAGAACACACTTGAGCTCTATCGAATCAATGCAAAAAAGACTGGTATTGTCACCCGACTCATGAGTGAGACTTCTGAGAATCTTATTAAAATTATTGATAATTATATTGACTTTTCTTTCAATCAGTGCATATGCTGAATCTGATCCACCTGCTTCTATCACAAGTTTACCACCTTTAACGGAAATGCTTCTTACGACATTTCTTTCAACAAATCCAACAATCTCTTCAGAATTATATTTATCAAAATCCTCATAATCCAGATCAGGATTTATATTTTTCAATTCTGCAAGCTGATTTCCAACCACAAGAACTGCTGCCAGATCCTTCAATTTGACAGTATTTTTATTGTCTAATACCAAAATTTCTTCCAGCTGATTTATATCATCGCTGTTTCCGCCAATAAAATACAGCATACTGGTTATGGCATATTTATGTTTCTCTGACGGAAATTCAAATATATCTCCATATTCTTCTATCAGACACGCACTGAACAAAACATGATATTTGCTCATGATCTGCAGGAATGTAAGCGATTGAGTCTGCTTTTGAATTCCCAGTCTGTTTATATATCTGTTCATGATTTCCTGATTTAAACCAAATCCGGTATGCGCAAACAGGGCTGCCAGCAAAAGACAGTAACACTCATCTTCATTCAAGCCTTCCAGTTTCTTTCTGTCCATTATTAAATCGCAAAATTCTGCAATATCTATAAAATGCATAATAGAATAATCAGAAATATTGGGATATATCTTTTTATATTTTTCCAACATTCTCTGGACAACTGTACAGTTGTCCCTGTAATTCTCATATAATTTTTTTGATTTTTTAAGTAAATTTTCCGAACACTTGTTAACTATCATTTGAATGATCCTTCCTCAATTTGCACTGCTTATTTCTACTATTATACTCAAAAACAGCAGCCTTGTATATAGCTGCTGTTTCCAAAACTTCAGTAAAATTACATTTTCGCCCTTACCATAAAAAGCCAAAAGCTTCCGATGCATACCTGAGGAAAGACTCACTATCTTTCCCCTCTTTTTCTTAATTTCATGCGTATCCATTTAAGCATCTGAATAATCGGAAGGCTGGCAAACGCATACAGATATACGCATCCAAGCTGCATCAGGTTCAACGTCTCCACTTTAAACAGAAAATGAAGTCCAGGAACCGTCAGTACTGCTGTAATAAGTACTGACCCAAGTGCAAATGCTCCCTGAAGCCATTTATTATTAAAGAAACGTTTTGTAAAGATAACCGGATGATCCGATTTGCAGTTAAATCCATGAAACAAACGTGCCAGGCAAAGTGTTCCGAAAGCGTAGGTACTTCCCAGCAATGCACCATTCTGGTAATATCCTGTCAAAAATCCAATCATTGTCATCACACCGATCACAAAACCTTCCAGCCCGATCTTACCAAGAAAATCTTTTGTCAGTATTGACTCGTCTGCAGATCTTGGTTTCTCATTCATCACCTCACTGCTATGAGGCTCCACACCCAGTGCGATTGCCGGAAGGCTGTCTGTCAAAAGATTGATAAACAGCAGATGCACCGGTGCAAAGGGAACCGGAAGTCCTGCAAGCGATGCACAAAGAACTGCCAGAATCGCGCCAAAGTTTCCTGACAAAAGAAACTGGATCGCATACTTGATATTCTGATATAAATTTCGCCCATTTTCCACTGCTTTTACAATTGTTGCAAAATTATCATCTGTAAGTACCATTGCTGCGGCATCCTTTGCAACCTCGGTTCCAGTCACTCCCATTGCGACACCAATGTCTGCCTGCTTCAATGCCGGAGCATCATTCACACCGTCTCCGGTCATTGCCACGATCATCCCTTTCTCCTGCCATGCACGGACGATACGGATCTTGTGCTCAGGTGACACTCTTGCATACACAGAAATATTCGGAACAAATTCCCTCAGCTGCTCATCACTCATATTTTCAATATCAGCACCCTCGCATGCCTCCGACAGATCATGTAAGATTCCAATTCTCTTTGCAATTGCCGCTGCTGTGATCTTATGATCTCCCGTTATCATGACCGGTCTGATTCCCGCTTTTATACATTCTGCAACTGCAGCCTTTGATTCTTCCCTGGGCGGATCCATCATAGCAATCAGGCCAAGAAATACCAGATGTTTCTCATCTTCCATCGTCAATATATGATTCTCCGGAATTTCACGATAAGTAAACGCCAGTACCCGTAACCCTTCCATCGAAAAATCCTGATTCTGCATCTGGATCTTTTCTTTATCTGCTTCTGTAATTTCCCGGACTCCATCCTTTGTCCAAATCCTCTCTGTCAGTTCCAGAAGCCTGTCAACAGCACCTTTTACAATCATCCTGTTCTCGCCATCGATTCTGTGAAGTGTTGACATCATCTTACGGTCACTATCAAAAGGAAGCTCTCCTTCTCTTGGATAAAGATTTCTTACATCGGCAGCCTCTATTCCGCATCTGCTGCCCAGATTGATCAATGCCGTTTCCGTCGGATCTCCGATCTCCACTCCATTTTCATTTGTTGAATCATTACATAAAATACTGTAATCCAAAAGACATCTCTGTGCCGGATCTGCTGCATCAATTGCAGCTGCTGAAATCCTTTTTCCATCAATATAATAATCTTCTACTGTCATTTTGTTCTGTGTGAGCGTTCCTGTCTTATCCGAACAGATAACAGATACACTCCCAAGGCCTTCCACAGCCTGAAGCTTACGAATAATTGCATGCTCCTTTGCCATCTTCTGTGTTCCAAAAGAAAGAACAATTGTCACAATGGAACTTAACGCTTCCGGAATTGCTGCAACTGCAAGTGCTACTGCAAACATAAATGCACTGCTGATCTTCTCACCACGAAATACATTGATTGCAAACAGAATTCCGCAAAATATCAGTATCAGAATCGAAAGCTTTTTCCCAAAATCATCCAGATTTGCCTGAAGTGGCGTTTGTTTTTCAGAAGTCGATTTCAGAAGTCCCGCAATCTTTCCAACCTCTGTCTGCATACCTACATCTGTTACAACTGCTTTGCCACGCCCATATGTAACAAAGCTTCCGGAAAACAGCATATTTGTCCGATCGCCAAGTGGTGCTTCTGCCAAAATAGTGTCCATGCTCTTTTCAACCGCAAGACTTTCACCTGTAAGGGCACTTTCATCGACCTTAAGGCTTGCATTTTCAATCAGTCTTCCATCTGCAGGAATCATATCTCCTGCTTCAAGCAGGATTACATCTCCCACAACCAGCTCTCTTGCCGGGAGTTGGACAGCCACACCATCACGCAATACTTTTGCTTCCGGCCCGGAAAGCTTCTTCAGACTCTGCAGTGACTGCTCAGCCTTTACTGTCTGCACAGTTCCCAAAACCGCATTGATCGTGATAACGATCACAATAACCGCTGCGCTTTCCACATCTCCAAGCATGCCGGATATAACTGCCGATGCAATTAAGATCAGCACCAGAAAATCCTTATACTGTTCAAAGAAAATCTGTAAAATACTTTTTTTCTTTCCTTCTGCAAGCTCATTCCATCCACAGTTCTCTCTGGATCTTTCAACCTGTTCACTGGTAAGCCCTGATTCCCTGCTTTCCACGTGATCCAGAACTTCTTCTACTGTTTGTTGATAGATTTCCTTCATTACCTTTGCCTCCTTTTTTGCAAATATTCACCAACTGTAATTTTTTATGCAATGAAGGATTTTTAATAAAATGATATAAAAAAGAAACCCTTATTGCATAACAAAAAATGCAATAAAAGTCTCACCATTTCCTTGCAGCGCCGGATGTCTCCACCGTACTGACGACACTGCAAACGCAGATTTTCAAACGTAGGTTACTCCCCTTTATTGAATCTAATACTATAACAAAATCAATACCTCTGTCAAGATATTTTGTAAATCATCGGGCAAAAAGTTACTGTTTACTCCATTCTCAGCAACACGCTTCGCGATGCAGGAAATATGAACCTCCTTGTGCAAAGCCCAAGGAGTATCGTTTGCTTCGCAAACTTAATTTATGCTAGCCGCATAAATTCGCGCGGTATGTCTCGGGTTTTCTGTGAGCAGCCAACGCATTACTTCCAAGAAAATTGCCTACGATCAGGGAATCTGCTGTATTATACAACTGCTGAAACAGATTTCCGAGAAACAGTGGAATGGCAAAAAAAGATAATCTTTCCAGAGATACTTCCCTCTGTCATTCTTGAATCCTTTTTCATAATTTTTGATACCTTCCCGTTTTTTCTTTATTTTATCACAAAAAAGCCAACTATCTTACTCCTTTTCCCCCTCATTCGCTTCCTCTATTGTCACACTCTCCTGTACCTGCATATCCGTATACTGAACACGAATAACTGCCTGCGGCCAGTTTATGCTGACCATTGCTGTTTTGTCTTTCTCATCTCCTGCTTTCCGGATAAGTTCCAGCAATTCCTTCAGTACTTCCTTTGTCAGATAGCCGCCTCTCCAGTGAAAAATAAGTACCCTGCCTTTCTTCGCCGCCTGCAAAGAACGTTTATACACATCCTCTTTCTTAGTAAAAGAAAGCTTCTTCTCCTTATAGTAAAAGTGCTCATGATCATCGCAGTGAGGCGCCGGCGCAATAAGAGGCTCATGATCCCTGAAAATCTGTGAATCATCCAGATTGAAATAATCATAGCGGATTTCAGAAGTCTCACGATCTTTTCCCAGGGTATTATCAAAGGTCGCATCCAGATGATAATATGTACCTCCTATTTTTACGATATTCCATGTGTGGCGATACTTAATCCCCTTCTCAGGATTATTTCCACAGATTGCAATCACACACCAGACTCCCAGTGCATCTAACAAAACCTTTACTGCTTTTGCAATTCCCTCACAAACACCAACGCCTTGCCCCAACGGTCCGATAATTTCATGGGAATATGATTTTTTCAGTTTATCATAGCGGATATTTTCACAGATAAAATCATGCACATACTTCTCTTTCTCCCATTCAGACAGCTTCTGAGCCGGGCGAATCAGCTTCTCAACTCTGGCAGTCATAGCCTTTTGATGTTCGCAAATCTTCTTTTTATCAAAAAGATACTCCGGAATAAAAATCAGATTCGGAGAGTCTTTATAATACCGGTATTTATAACTGCTCACCCAAAATATCTCCGGATGATCCAGACGCATCTGAAAAAATACATTATAAAGTTCTTCTCCCTCTAATGCCGGAATCTGAAATTCATCCGCCAGGTTTTTCACACCGCTAAGAATGCTGTGATATGCAGCCTGCTGCGCCTTATTCATATGGTTGTAATAATATTGCTCCATTGTTATCTTATCTCCAAGTTCTTCGTCACTTATAATCCCTTCCGGTACATTTCACTGATCACTGCCTGCGCATGTTCAGATTCCTTTTTCTCTATTATCTGCGCCCGATCACTTAAAATCGCCAGCATCTCATCTACCAGATCTTCGATTTTAGGATTTGTATACCGATATAAATAACCCAGCATTCTGGTTGCGGTATAATCTGTATTCATATTTTTATATGCAATCTCAGCACAAAGCTCCTTCGGATAGCCCTTGCTGAGCAAAACCCTGTATAGTTCTTCTGTTCTTTCTGATGCCATGTTTTTTGCCTTTCTTATCATGTTTCTGTGTCACCAGCCATCTGATTTACTTCATCAAAAATCATATGATATAGCTATGTTTTTTCTCATAGTAACATACTTCAACTGATATTCGCAATCAGAATATGGAGCTTATTTGATATGGAAAAAGATTGTTAGTTACTGTTCACACATCACTATCCCGAGACATACAAGCCAAAATTCCATTGCCGCTGGCAATCTGGAATGAATTTTGGCTACGTTACTGTGAACGGAGTGAACAGTAACGATTGTTACAAGGCACTGAGTAAACAGTAACACAGTAACTCCAAGACTTACAAGGTTATCAACGTGACAGTAGAATGTGCTCAATAACTATGTTATACTGATAATATCTAAATGCTTCAGATATGATATCTGCCTATCTGAATCATTCAAGCCACATTCTCAGGAGGAAAAAATGTCAAAAAAAGAAATAAGTTTTACAGAAGGACCTGTGTTCCAGTCTTTGCTTCGGTTTGCTATCCCCGTACTTGGAGCATTGATCCTGCAGGCTGCGTATGGCGCAGTTGATTTGCTGATTGTTGGAAAATTCGGAAATGCCTCGAGTATTTCCGCAGTAGGAACAGGAAGTTCCTTTATGCAGATGGCTACTTTTATTATTACAAGCCTTGCAATGGGCTCCACCGTAATAATCGGGCATCACATCGGAGAACAAAAACCAAAAGAAGCAGGAAATGCGGTCGGAACTACGATCATTCTTTTTCTGATCATTGCTGTCATCATGACATTTGTACTGGAATTTGCCGCCGGAGGAATTGCGCATCTTTTACAGGCACCGGCTGAATCCTTTGACAAAACGATTCTTTATATCAGAATCTGTTCTGCCGGTATCGTTATTATCATTGCATACAATGTAATCAGCGGTGTGCTGCGAGGTGTGGGAAATGCAAACCTTCCACTTCTATTCGTAGGAATTGCCTGCGTCATAAATATTCTGGGAGATTTGCTTCTGGTTGGAGTATTTCACATGGATGTTGCAGGTGCCGCCATTGCCACTGTATTTGCACAGTTTGTCTCTGTCGTCTGTTCTGTCGTTGTATTAAGAAAGCAGGATATGCCTATAGAATTTTCCAGAGAACAATGTCGGATTTATAAGGAAGAGTTAGGGAAAATATTGAACGTAGGTGTGCCGATTGCACTTCAGGAGACAACGGTTCAGATTTCATTTCTTGTCGTAAATTCTGTTATCAATCAGATGGGTCTGATGCCATCTGCCGGATATGGAATTGCACAGAAAATCGTTTCCTTTATTATGCTGGTTCCGTCCTCTATCATGCAGAGTGTATCAGCATTTGTTGCGCAGAATATCGGTGCCGGAAAGAAAAGCCGGGCATGGAAGGGTTTTTACACTGCAATTATTACCGGATGTTCCGTTGGAATCATCATCTTTATGGTAGGATTCTTCGGAGGCGGAGTATTATCCTCTTTCTTTACCAATGATTCCGAGGTAATCGCGCAGAGCGCCGCTTACCTGAAAGGTTTCTCTGCCGACTGTATACTGACTTGTGTACTTTTCAGCAGTATCGGATATTTTAATGGCTGTGGAAAAAGTATTCCTGTTATGATCCAGGGAATCACTTCCGCATTCTGCATCCGAATTCCGATATCTATCATTATGTCGAGATTACCGGAAACATCTCTGACTTATGTTGGAATGGCGACACCTATCACAACTGTATATGGAATTATCTTTTTTGTAATCTGTTTCCGGCTGTTAAATAAAAACTCAGCCAAATAATAAAAATGGTTTCCTGTTATCAGTTCTCTTAGTAGAGATGCTGATAACAGAAAACCATTTCCATTATTTGATTATCCTCCGATACATGAATCGCATAGAAAATTTCATTAAGATACGAATCACGTACAACTGTCAGATACCATGCCTGAATCCATAAACTTCATAATCTTATCTAAATACATTTCCATCGTCCTGTCATCGCTGCGGTAGGTCTCATGTCTGGTTCCCGGCAGGTAAACATATTCGCAGGAAGTAATTCCTCTATGATTAATTTTCTCTGCAAATTTTCTCAATGCGTTTACAGATACAAAATCATCTCTTTCTGCCTGAAATAGCAAAACAGGTGCTGTCAGTTTCTTCCATCCGCAATATTTTATGTACCAACTCATTTTTACAGACGCCAGAAGCCACCCATAAGAAGCTGCACTAACCTGGAATTTTTTATTCTCTTTACACAGCTCATTATATTTTTCGAATCTCGGTCTGGAAGTACATCCACTGGTTTCGAAAGTCTCACCACCATCATAAGGCTTCTGACCAGCCACATAGTCTTCCTCCCTTCCCAAAAGGCATTTCGTCTGTGCAATAGCAATCACCAATGGCCAGGGAACATTTCCGGTAAGCGGGCGGAGCATAGGAGAATTCAATATAATCTTCTGAAACAGTTGTGGCTCCCATGCAGCTGCAATTGTGCCAATCGCCCCACCCATAGAATGCGCAAAAAGAACTAACGGCAGTTCAGGATATGTTTTTTTAATTACATGGCATATTTTCAAAAAATCTCTCACATATCGCTTCCAGGTATCTATATGTACAAGAGATGAATCTGCTGTCAGACGATAACTTTGTCCATGTCCCATATGTTCCGGCATATACACATGATATCCAGCCTTCAGAAAATAATAAATCATCTCATCATATTTCGGCGCTGCTTCTGTAAAGCCATGACTGATTATAATAACGCCTTTCGGCTTCTCTGCCAGGTAACGCTGTACATGAATTTTCCCCACTATCCCCATATCTTTTCGGTGCAGATGATCCTCTGCACCAGGAATGTATCCCTCCTGACGGTGCGTTGCAAGATATGGCTCTATTTCATCATTCATTTTATACACATATTCATTCTCATGTATTATTTCCATTGTATATACTCCTGTTACTTTTTCATAATTCTATTGCTATCTGCTTTTCACCATTCGATACATACCTGTATTATAATCTTCACTGGTGCCTATTAATAATCCCATTAATCTTTTTCTCATTATAAAATACCAGTATAATTCCGCCTATACAACAGAATACTGCTGCCCCAAAAGCAGCAACTCTATAACCAGTTCCCTCTGCTGCCCCTATCGTCGAGACTGCTGTAAATATCAACATAGAAATACTCTGCCCAAGTTTAAACGCAAATGTTCTCGCCGCATAAAACATTCCTTCACGATTGCTTCCTGATGTAATCGAGTCGCTCTGCGAAATATCTGCCACAACAGCCTGCGGAAGAATTCCGAAAATCGCCATAGGAAGGGCCGCCACGACTGTCAGGATCAGTCCCTGCACCGATGCCGGAATAAAACTCATTTTTCCCATAAATCCGGTATAAAAATAAGCAAGGCTAAATACTGCAAATGCAAACAAGATCATCTTTTTCTTTCCAAGTTTAGGAGTAAGCTTATTTACCGGAATATAAAATACAAGAGACAACGCTGTCATTCCCACAAAATACAAAGTTGTCATTGTTTCCGGAAGTTTCAAAAGACTGGTGACAAAAAATGGAAGACCTGTCTGAAACATGGTAAGTGCAATCCAGTAGAAAATATCAGATGCCACAAACTTGCGAAATTCTCCATTCTTAAAAGTAGCTGCAAGAGATCCAAAAGCTGACTCTTTTGCAGGAACCGTATCTACATAGTCTTTTTCACGGATACAAAATACCGGCACAAGCATACAGATAAACGCTATAGCCGCCATCAAAGTAAAGGTCATACGGATAGCACCAACTCTGCCAAAAGCAGGAATAAACATCCCCCATATCGTAGGTGCCAGATACGCCACTGCAGTTCCGGCAATAAATGTAAAGGAAATGACTGTGGAAATATTAAGTCTTTCCTGCTGGGTATGTCCAAGTTCCGGAATCAGCGCATTATATGGTGTACAGTACGCAGTAATGGAAAGATAGTACGCCAGAATCATAATCAGCAAAAACACTCCATTGATCCAGCTGTTTTTATTAACCGGTGACCAGAAAACCAGTACTGTAGAAAGCGCCAGCGGTAAAGATGCCCATTTCAGGAACGGAATTCTTCGCCCATTCTTTGACGTACATCTGTCAGATAAAGAGGCGATCATTGGATCTGTAAAAGCATCAAAAATCCTTCCGAAAGCTGTAATTCCGCCAATAATAGTAAATATGCCAAAGACCACCAGCCCCTGTGGAATGAACACTGTCTGTCCCTGACTGATGGCTGTCTTATCCGGCTGATAAAAATATACAAGCCAGTTAGAAATAATCCCGGACAACATCGCCCATCCAAACTGTCCGGCTGCAAACTGCCATATTTTCCCTGTTGTTAACTTTTTCACCGTGCACCTCCAGATTTCAGAACTACTACTTATTTCTTGCAAGAATCGAACTCTTTTCCAGGCATGGAAGTTCTTCTCCTTCAACAGTCGTCACAATTCCGCCTGCTTCTTCAACAATAAGTGCACCTGCCGCAAAATCCCATGGAGATAAAATAAGCTCGAAATAAATTTCCGCTCTTCCTGATGCTATGGCACATAAATCAAGTGCTGCAGATCCGCTTCGTCGGATATCAAGGCATTTTTGAAAATATTCGTAAGCTAATTCAAAGGATGCCTTCGCAAGCTCCGTATTATACGGTGATGAACCAAACAAAACAATGCTGTTTGCCAGATCATCCTTCGATACATGAATCGCATTTCCATTCATATATGCACCCTCACCGGAAATCGCATAGAAGGTTTCATTAAGATACGGATTATGCACGACTCCCATATATCTCTTTCCATTTCGAATCAATCCAATAGATACACAGCTCATATGATAATCTTTAATAAAATTGGTAGTTCCATCAATCGGATCCACCACAAAAATATATTCTGCATTTCTGTTAATCTGGCAATCCTCTTCTTCCCCCAAAAACTCCGCTTCCGGAAGAATCTCAGACAACTTTTTCTCCAGCATTTTCTGAATTTTGCAATCATACTTCGTAACAAAATTTGCTTTTCCTGCCTTATCCTTAATGCCAAAATTTTCCCTGTCCGCCTGAAGCATAACCTGTCCGCATTCTTTTGCCGCTTCAATTATTTCATTTAATATCGTATGTGGAGTTTTCTCCTTTAGTTCCATATTATCTGTCACCTCTCAATAGAAAATGGTTTCCTTTTTATCAATACTTTTATAATTTCTCATACTTTTCAATCAGACACTGATGTTCTTTTGTCTTCTTGTCATAGTTTATCCCAACCAGCAAAATGTCTCCGGTATAATCCAGAACTGAATCCGGATATTGTTTTTCCTTAATCTGCTGTAATGCTGTCTTGACATTCTTATTCCATTTAAGTTCTACGACAAGCGCCGGATAACTGGAAACGTATTCTGGTTTTGGAATAAATACAAAGTCTGCAAACCCACGTCCTGTCGGCAGTTCACGAACTGGTTTAAAATAATATTCCATTGAACTCAGATATGCAATTGCAAGTACACTGCTCAAAGAATTCTCATTATTATACTGAATATTCGAAACATACTCTGTATGGATTTTCTCAATTCCCTCTTCAACTGCTTCTTCATCCATGTCCAGCGTAGCCTCCAGTAAATGTTCTGATTCCTGCTGAAAAGTAATCATCTCATTCCATTTTCTACTCTCAATCGCCGTAGTCAGCTCCTGCCGGATTTCTTCATTTGGAACAAATGCAGTTCTTCTGTTCTGGTTATATCCCAGATAGCCAAGATGGATCAAATACGTAAGTACATCATCTTTGCTTTGTATATTTACCGTATCATTTTTGAAAGCAGCTGTATTTACTTTAATCGAAGCACCGGAAAGTATTTCAATTATAGCGTTTTTCAAACCATCATAATTCATATTGATAAAAGGAACAATTGCTTCATAAGAAGCAGTCTCAGACCAGTAACTTCTAAACCTGCCCCGCACACAAACACTTACTACTGCTTTAGGATTATATACCTGATAGTCCTCCAGCAAATAACCATCATACCAATATTTTACTTTCTCAAAATCTCTGTGATATCTTTCGCAAAGATCCTTCACTTCAGCTTCTGTAAATCCAATATATGGCGCCATCACTCCTGCATCAAGCATTGTAAACTCATCAAAATTATTTAATGCAGACTGCGTTTTTTCTTTCTTTATCGGCAAAATACCTGTAAGATACGCCAACTGAATATATTTTGTCGGTTCCGTTCCCTTGAACATTGCCCGCAAAAAATTAATGTACTTTTCCTGTACTTTTTTATTTGCCGCTTCATCTCTGATCAGAACATCCCACTCATCAATAATTATAATAAATTTCTGTCCAACAATATTTTTAATACGCGAAAGACTTTCCGACAAACTTATCTCTTCTTCAGGCAGAACACCAGGGTAAATCTCTCTCAATTCAGCCTGTACGGATTTCGTAATAAACGCTACAACATTATCCACATTATCACAATTTGACAGAAACCACTGAATATCAAGATGAATCACATCATACTTATTAAGATGCGTCTTAAAATCGGATTCCCTGCTTATATCCAGCCCTGAAAACATTTCTTCGGAATTACAGCCTTTACTATAATAAGCGGCCAGCATATTTGCAGCATATGATTTTCCAAACCTGCGTGGTCTGCAGTTACAGATATAAGCTTCTGTTGTATTAAGTACGCTGTTTGTATATTCCAACAATCCGGTTTTATCCACATATATCGGAGAATTCAGTGCCACCTGAAATGCACTGTTATCAGGATTTACAAATCTACCCATTCCTTACACCCCACAATCAAAAAACAGCTTCACGTTACCAAAATTTTTAATAAAATAATGATAGCATGAAACTATTTTAACGTAAAGTTGAAAAAAGCTATTATATATCCAGACACCCGGGCTATATCGGGATTCTATAAAATAATCTCAGTTATTTTGCGTAAATAGAACCAACAATCTTTCCCCGTAATGTACATGGCAGAATTTTACATAAGAATCTCAGAATCTTATACTTCACACCCGCCACACAAATTGGTGCGCAGTTCTTTTTCTGTGCAATCCGCGCAATATAGGTACCAATAACCTCCGGCGACATCCCACTCAGTTCATCTTTCTCCATCTGACTGACACTGTGTGAAATACGGCCGCCGTATTCATCATCACCCAAAACAGTCTTTTGTCTGGCCTGTGTAAAGCCGGTATGAATATCTCCAAGTTCTACTGTTGTTACCCTGACACCATAAGGACTTACCTCATTGTCAAGCGCACAGGAATAAGAAGACACTGCTGCTTTACTGGCAGAATAAAATGCCTGAAACGGAATGTGTGCCACTGCTGCCACAGAACTGATATTGACAATATGTCCACTGTGCTGTCTGCGCATAGATGGAAGAACAGCTCTGCTTACATTGACAGTTCCAAAAAAATTCACATTAAACTGCGCTTTCGCCTGTTCTGATTCTGTGAATTCCACCGCACCGGATATACCAAAGCCAGCACAGTTTACAAGAATCTCGATACTTTCTCTTTCCAAAAGGATCTGCCCAACGGCTTCCTGCACGGAAGCCTCATCTGTCACATCTACACGCATATGCCTCACGCCTTCTACAGGAACATCCCGGCGACTGAACTCATAGACTATATAGCCAGCCTTACTTAATGCAACTGCAGTACATCGTCCGATTCCAGAACTTCCACCGGTGACAAGAGCTGTTCTTTTCTGTTTTGATTCCATATTGTTGCTTACCTCATTCCATTTTTCTTCTTACCACACGGGTAAGTTCCTGTTGTATTTCCTGATTCCTGAATAACTGCCTGCACCATTCGTCCTGTGCCATAACATCACCACAAATCATATTGTTTCATAGTTTCTGCGTTTCGATATTCATGTTTTTCATAATATCCTATCAGTCTTCCCTCTTCTCTGAGTGCCACCATATAAACATCTTTATTTTGCTTCTCATTATGGAAAGTATAGACAAGGTTATGGCTCTCATCTGCCGCAAACCAGTCCACTACCTTCTGTATTTTATCCCTGGATTCCTGATTATGACAATCTAACAGGCTTCTTCCAATAAGTTTATCACCGCCTCGCTTCGCATAGCTGTTAACAGCTGCCAGATTCATGTAGATAATCTCATGCTTAAGATTGCATATAACAATTGAAGCTCTGTCCTGATCAACAATACTCTTATAAAAACTAATCATATATTTTTTTATGTCCTTTCATTTTTTTCTTTCGTCTAATAGTTTACTATCCACATCAAATATCTTTAAATATCTGTTGACATACATGCGGACACCATCAATGGTATTTGTAATAAATCATTACAAAATTTTCGAAACAAAATAATCTGCCTCAATAATATGCCTTACATTCTTCTCCCTGGAGTCAACAATACTCACACGTCCATTCTCCGCTGTCAAAGTCACACTGGAACCATCATTCCGATAAACAGTCATATGTTCCACTGGACGTTCCAATGTCTCTATTGGATCCTTCATCTTTTTTAATCGCCGATACTCATATTCTGGAATAAAAAATTCAAGTTTTGAAATAGCTCTTTTTTTCTTTAATGGTGTTTTTCTTAATGAACCATTTTTATTCATAAAACGATCCGCAAATTCAACATTTTCCGTCATTTTATCAATTACATCCGAAATCCCGTGAATTAAAAACTTTATCCTCACACGACTGAAGTCGCGTGCTTCCAGACGCTTT